>VOFC01001066.1_pt1 | contig 22756 bp, 34 predicted proteins | sample 5384161 | NCBI WGS metagenome assembly VOFC01 (sample SAMN12384722, study PRJNA508395) | human gut metagenome | isolation source: healthy gut B | host: Homo sapiens | reverse complement strand
CGGTTGATCCGTTAGAGTCCAACTCCCGTATCCTGGAGGAAGATGTTGTCGGAAAAGAGCACTATGAGACAGCGCGTAAAGTACAGGAAATTTTACAGAAATATACAGAATTGCAGGATATCATCGCAATTTTAGGTATGGAAGAACTCTCCGAGGAGGATAAACTTGTCGTTTACCGTGCAAGAAAAATCCAGAAATTCTTATCCCAGCCGTTCCATGTCGCTGAGAACTTTACCGGTGTCCCGGGAAAATATGTTCCGTTGAAGGAGACAATCCGTGGATTTAAGGCGATCATTGAAGGTGAGATGGACGACTATCCGGAGGCAGCATTCTTTAATGTCGGAACCATTGACGAAGTCGTGGAACGTGCTAAAGAAATGGGTGCAAAACAAGGAGACTAAATTATGGCAAATACATTTAGTTTAAAAGGATCGCATGCGACAGGATCTTTTGATGGCAGATGCACACGTGGTTCTGCCGCTGCATGATGGCGAGAAAGCAATCCAGGCACATCATGAAAAAATATGGTTTTTGCAGTGGAGATCGGTGAAATCCGTATCACAGATGAGAACGGAAAAGAGATTACGGGGAATCACGGGAACCGGATTTGCCCAGATCATCAACAATCGAGCCACAGTTCTGGTGGATACGTGCGAATACCCGGAGGAGATTGACATCCGCCGTGCGAAGGAAGCAAAAGAGCGTGCCGAAGAGCAGCTCCGCCAAAGCAGAGTATTCGGAATACCACCGTTCCAAGGCATCTCTCGCAAGAGCCATGGAGCGTTTGAAAGCTGGCAGGAGAGATACGCCAATAGGATATTGATGGAATCATGGTTTCTGGTGATTAGTTGATAAAAATTCGCAAAATACATTGACAAACACATTTGAATGCTATATATTTGAACAACAGCAGTTGGAAAAATACGGTTTTTCCATACAAAAAGAATAAATTCCGTGAGGGAGTAGTTCGCGTGAAGACGTGATTTGTCAACAAACCCGGTTTTAAAACCTGGCAAATCTTAAAGAATGAGACTCATGTATGCTGCTGTTCGGTAATACTATACCGGCAGGTATACGTGAGTCTCTTTTTTATTTGTTTTTATGCGGCTGGAAAAAGGAGAAAATTATGGCATTCATAATTGAGTTACTACTGATTGAGTTGGATTATCCATGGACGCATTTGCGGTAGCCGTCTGTAAGGGCCTTGCCATGCGCAAGGTAAACAAGAAACAGGGCAGTTGTGATCGGATTATTTTTCGGAGGATTTCAGGCGCTAATGCCATTCATCGGATGGGCGCTCGGAACACAGTTTGAAAGTTACATTACCAGTATTGACCATTGGATCGCATTCATCTTACTGGCATTCATCGGTGGCAAAATGGTGGTCGAAGGATACAGACTAGAAGAAGATGAAACAGTGAAGGAACTGGATCCTCCTCTTGATATGAAGGAAATGTTCCTGCTTGCAATCGCAACCAGTATAGATGCGCTTGCAGTTGGCATCACGTTTGCGTTTTGAATTATCCAATCGTGGAATGTATCACTCGTGACTGGCTTCTTAGTACCGTTACCAGCGACACGTAGCGATCGGTGTTTTCGAAAATTTTGTTAATTTTGAACAATTTAAAGTCCCATTTTGATCATCGTGAATGGGAACAAGCTTGGAGCTCAGTGTTACCGCAGCCATTACACTGTCAGCAATGTGCAAGAAAATTTTACGAAGTGGATATGGCACTCTTTCGATTCTCTGTGCCGGTCTGTAACGTGATCGTTTGTGTTCCAACATTTTAATATTTTACTGAGCCTTGGATTGTTGCATCGCTGCTGGATCAGGCCGATCGCATTCCTCATGGAGAATATCATTGATATTATCATCCTGATCATCATGAGTGTGGTTGTATGGGGATTCGCCTGACATCCAGAAAAATCAACCGCACAGAAGGTATTATCATGCTTCTTATGTATGCGGTTTATATGGTGTATATCTGCATGCGGTAAAAGAAATAAAACGTCTTGACACAAAAAGTAAAGAACAGTAAAATTATTACAAAACAGTAAAAGACAGTAAAAAACAGTAAAACAATACAAGGACAGTAAACAAGAGTAAAGAACAGTAAAACTAAAGGGGCATATATGCAGAATCCATTTACGCTTACATTCGGAAAAAGTCCGCTCGAACCGGTGGAACGACCGGTGCAGACAAATGAGATCGTGGATGCATTTACAGCAGAGTCTGTCAATCAGCAGATGTTTATTATCACAGGGGTGCACGTGGTTCAGGGAAAACCGTGATGATGACCGAGATCGCCAGAAGATTACGGGAGAAAGAAAACTGGGTAGTAATAGAACTCAATCCTTCTACGGATTTGTTACAGGCAATGCTGGCAAAAATTAAATAGCAATAAAAGTCTGTGCAGCAATTATAAAATCGGCAAAGATTGATCTTTCTTTTTTTGGTTTTGGGGTAGCAATCGAAGGAGTACCGGCGATCACAGATGCGGAGACTGCGATTATTACAATCTTAGAGAAAATGAAAAAGAGTGGGAAGAGACTGCTTGTTACCATTGACGAGGTCACAAACAACGATTTTATGAAAGTTTTTGCGGGATCCTTCCAGATCTTTGTGCGGCAGGATCTGCCAGTATTTTTGTTGGCAACGGGTTTATATGAAAATATTGATAAATTGCAAAATGAGAAAAACCTTACCTTTTATACCGGGCACCTAAGATCCAGTTAAAGCCATTGAATCAGCTGGCGATCATCAATAAATATAAGAATATTTTTGGCACAGACCGTGATACGGCAGAAAAGATGGCGGAACTCACAAAAGGGTATCCATTTGCATTTCAGGTACTCGGTTATCTGACATGGAATCACAGTGGTCATTATGAGGCAGTAATAGATGAGTATGAACAGTATTTGAGTGAGTTTGTATACGATAAAATATGGTCAGAGTTATCGCAGAAGGATCGCATTGTGGCAAGGGGAATTGCCGAGACGGAAAGCGGAAAAATCAAAGAGATCCGGGAACATCTTGGCATGGAGACAAACGAGTTTAATCCCTACCGGAAAAGACTGATAAAAAAAGGAATCGTTTCCGGCGAGACCAGAGGGTATGTATTTTTACACTGCCGCTTTTCGAGAGATATGTGATCGATAATTCATGAGTGAAAACAGGCGAATACAATTCAGGCATTATGTCGTCCCCGTATTGTGTACACCGTGGAAAAAGCGTATAATACAAAGCACGAAATGGAAAGATATTATATACGGATGGAGGTAGTCATTATGTCATTTTTTGATGAGATGAAAGAGTCATTGGTATCAGCAGGAAAAGATGTATCCCAGAAGGCGAAGGAAGTATCCGGTGTTGCCAAGTTAAAATTAGACGTAAAGTCCAAAGAGGATTATGTAGAAAAACAGTATGCAGAACTGGGACGTACTTATTTTGATGCACACAGAGATGATGAGGAAAATGCCGAAAATGAACAGTTCAAAGTGATCAAAGAGGCATTGGCAGAGATCGAGCGCATGAAAACGGAGATCTTAAATCTTCAGGGTGCAGCAGAATGTCCAAACTGTGGAGCAAGAATGCCACAGGGGCATCTTTCTGCAGCAGTTGTGGAGCAAAAATGGCAGAGCCGGAGCATTTTACAGGCGAAGTTGTCGATGATGAGAAATTCGACGAATAAAGAAATGCATATCATTCGTTTACAGATAACGATGCACAGAAAATGTAAAATAATGCAATAGCACGGAAACACCGAAAAACCAATGTATTCATTGACTTTTCAGTATTTCCGTGCTATTTTATGTGATAGGCGTTCAGCGTCTGATGTAACAGGACGCGATAATGCATACAATTATTTTAATATAAAACAAAACACAATGAAAAAAGAGAGTACATGAAATGGAACTCAACAGATCATCTGTACAGATGGTCTTAGCAGAGAGGTTCCCGGATATAGCAGGGCATCTGATTTTAATTCAGTAATATCAGATCCGCAGGATATCATGGTGCAAGGGAATGAGGAAAGCTTCATGGAACATGGCTTTGGAGTGGCAGGGCTGAACGGATGCAGAAAAGTGGCATGCGATAAGTTCTGACGGGACCGCCTGTTATAGCGGAGATGTTTTTGACAGAGACAGAAATGGACTGGCAGAGAGTGTGCCGGCGACAGACAGAGTACGGTCAAAGACATATTGAGGTCTGTACTGTGAGGTACAGATGAACTGAAGTGGTAACACGGAAACAACCCGTCTTCTAAGAGATTAGAGGATGGGATTTTTATTTTAAGGAAAGAGGTAGAGAGAATGAGCAATAAAGGAAAGTATTATATGACAACCGCGATTGCCTACACATCCGGCAAGCCGCATATCGGAAATACTTACGAGATCGTACTTGCAGATGCGATCGCCAGATATAAGAGAGCAGAAGGTTATGATGTATATTTCCAGACAGAACTGACGAGCACGGACAGAAGATTCAGGAAAAAGCAGAGGCAGCAGGTATTACACCAAAGGAATTCGTAGATGGAGTTGCAGGAGAGGTAAAAGCAATCTGGGATCTGATGAACACATCCTATGATAACTTTGTTCGTACTACAGATGCCGATCACGAGAAATGCGTAAAGAAAATCTTCAAAAAATTATACGATCAGGGAGATATCTACAAAGGAGCTCCTACGAAGGACTTTACTGTACCCCATGTGAATCCTTTTGGACGGAGTCTCAGCTTGTAGACGGCAAATGCCCGGACTGCGGACGTGAAGTAAAACCGGCAAAAGAGGAAGCTTATTTCTTCAAAATGAGCAAATACGCAGACCGTCTGATCGATTACATTAACACACATCCTGAGTTTATCCAGCCGGTATCCCGTAAGAACGAGATGATGAACAACTTCTTACTTCCGGGCTTGCAGGATTTATGTGTATCCAGAACATCCTTCAGTTGGGGAATCCCGGTAGATTTTGATCCGAAACATGTTGTTTATGTATGGCTTGACGCACTGACCAACTACATTACAAAAATTGGTTATGACCCGGATGGTTCTTCTGAGTTGTTTCAGAAAAACTGGCCTGCAGATTTACACTTAATTGGAAAGGATATCGTCCGTTTCCATACGATTTACTGGCCGATCTTCTTAATGGCATTGGATCTGCCATTGCCAAAACAGGTGTTTGGCCATCCATGGCTTTTTACAGGGCGGCGATAAGATGAGCAAATCCAAAGGAAACGTGATCTATGCAGACGATATGGTAAGACTGTTCGGCGTAGACGCAACCCGTTACTTCGTACTTCATGAGATGCCATTTGAAAATGACGGTGTCATCACATGGGAATTAGTAATTGAGAGATTCAACTCTGATCTTGCCAACATTTTAGGAAATCTTGTAAACAGAACCATCTCCATGAGCAACAAATATTTTGATGGTGTTGTGAGAAAACAGGCGTGACTGCAGAAGTCGATGAGGATTTAAAGGCTGTCGTTACCGGAACCAGAGATAAAGTACAGGAGAAAAAATGGACAAACTCCGTGTGGCAGATGCGATCATCGCTGTATTTGACCTGTTCCGCCGCTGCAACAAATACATCGACGAGACGACTCCATGGGTGCTTGCAAAAGATGAGGCAGACCATGACCGTCTTGCAGAGGTATTATATAATCTGACAGAGTCCATCACGATCGGAGCAGGATTACTGCACAGCTTCCTGCCGGAGACAGCAGAGAAGATCGTAAACCAGCTGAATACTACATTGCGCGATTATGACGATCTGGACAAATTCGGACTTTATGAGAGTGGAAGCAGAGTGACAGATACACCGGAAATCTTATTTGCACGTCTGGATGCAAAAGAGGTTATGCCGAAAGTGGAGGAGATCAAAGCAGCCCAGAAAGCAGAGTTTGAGGCAGAACAGAAGAAACTTGCCGGAGAAACGGAAACAGCAGAAGAAGCGGAAGAATCCGCAATTGACATTGAACCGAAAGCAGAGATTGAGTATGATGATTTTATGAAGATGCAGTTTCAGGTAGGAGAGATCATTGCCTGCGAAGCAGTTCCAAAATCAAAGAAATTACTCTGCTCACAGGTGAAGAATCGGAAGTCAGGTAAAACAGATCGTTTCCGGTATCCGCAAGCATTACACACCGGAAGAGATGGTTGGCAAAAAAGTCATGGTATTAGTGAACTTAAAACCAGCAAAACTTGCAGGTGTAGTCTCAGAGGGTATGTTACTCTGCGCAGAGGATGAGAACGGGGAACTTGCATTGATGGTTCCGGAGAAAAAGATGCCAAGCGGAGCAGAGATCTGCTAGAAAAACAGAAATTAAGACACAATTAAGATTTCTCTACTATTAAAATACTTTTTTAACTGCTAAAATAAAACTGTTCAGGCTGATAAACGCCGGACAGTTTTATTTTATTCATGTTTGTAGCAATGGACAGGTTTGTCCGTAAAGCGGGAGATAGAGCTGTTGAAAGAAAAATATTGGGAGGATAGGACATGCAGACCATTTTAGTGTGTGATGATGATAAAGAAATTGTGGAAGCGATCGAGATCTATTTACAGCAGGAAGGCTTTCATGTACTAAAGGCATATGATGGTGAAGAAGCGCTTGAGATATTGAAGAACAATGAAGTACATCTTCTGATCATGGATGTCATGATGCCGAAGTTGGACGGAATCCGTGCAACCCTGAAAATCCGTGAGAACAGCAGTATTCCGATCATCATTTTGTCAGCAAAAACAGAGGACTCAGACAAGATCTTAGGACTGAATATCGGGGCGGACGATTATGTGGAGAAACCGTTCAATCCGCTGGAACTGGTGGCAAGGGTAAAATCCCAGCTCCGCCGCTATACGCAGCTTGGAAATGCAGCAGAATCCGGCGATAGTATTTATATGGTTGGCGGTTTGAGCATCAATGACGATCTGAAGGAAGTGACGGTGGATGGCGAAGTGGTGAAGCTTACCCCGATCGAGTATAACATTCTTTTGACTGTTGGTGAAGAATCAGGGAAAAGTATTTTCCATCAACCAGATTTATGAGAGTATCTGGAATGAGGATGCGATCGGAGCGGATAATACAGTGGCAGTACACATCCGCCATATCCGCGAGAAGATAGAGATTAATCCAAAAGAACCCCGCTATCTGAAAGTTGTATGGGGTGTTGGTTACAAAATTGATAAGAATTAAGAGTTAAGGAGCAATTATGGAGAGCCATCCTTATTCCTACGGAACAAAACTGACGGGTCTGATCCTGCATCTGTTTTTTACAGTGGTTTTAACGATAGCAGTATTTTTGCTGGCATCCATGCTTAGTAAAAAATATTTTTGAGTTGTCAGACGTTGGAACAGAACAGTTTCTGGATTCCGGGTATTACACAAAATGTATTGAAAAAAATGTGATGACCTGAGCGATTACCTGCGCCTACTGATCAAAGGTGAAAGCCGCACTTCAGAGGAGAACAAAAGGCGTTATCTGCAATACACCAATGAGTTTAAGAGCGGTGAGAGTAATTTCTGCTATTGGTACAGGATTGGTGAGGCGTGGTACACAAATCAGCCGGACACGAAGGAAGGACAGGAGTTTGACGTGGAAGCTGTGCTGATGGAGGCGAAGACCATGGGAAATTACCTGATCTATGATCTTGTGGACAAAGAATTTGGCACTGACATTAACGGTATGGCAGACTACTTCTTTGGCGGCGGAAATCAGATGCTCTGGCCTGCAGATGATATGACACTGATCATCGGGATCGATACGGAGCTGTCTGCAGAAGATGATATTTATGAGGCATCCCGGGAGTACGAACAGCTTCATCCATGGATCAAGATCTGTATTTTCTGTGGTCTGGTCAGTCTGATGGGATGGATCATCTCACTGGTTTATCTGACTTTGGCAACCGGACGCCGCACAGGCGAGGAGAAAATCCATCTGAATCCGATCGATAAGATCAAGACGGAGATTCTGGTGGCGGCTTTTATTTTTATGATGGTGGAGCTTGCGATCCTCATTACAAAAGTAAACAGTGAGGAATGGGCTGTTTACGGATCATTGTAGCATCGGGAACCGTGAGTCTTGTGATCGACGGTTTATTCCTGATCTTTTATCTGAGCATGGTGCGCAGAATGAAAGCGGAGATGCTCTGGGAGACAAGCGTTGCGTGCTGGCTCGAAAGAGGCATCCGCAAAGTATTTGCCAGACAGAAAACAACGGTGCGTGTGCTGCTGCTTTTTGCAGGACACATGGCTGTCTGCTTCATACTGGCGGTCGGTGCATTTTACTATCAGAGTATGACTGCACTGGTGCTGCTGCTCTTATTTTCAGCGGGAGAGTGCTATATGATCCTGCGAAAGGCAGTGGAGCAGTATCAGATCCGGCTGGGTGTGGAGAAGATCAGGGACGGAGCGCTTTCCGGGAAAATTGACATTGAACAGCTGCACGGCGAGGAGAAAAGCCTTGCGGAGGCGATCAATAACATTGGAGAAGGTCTTTTACATGCAGTGGATGACAGTACCAAAAATGAACGCATGAAGGCAGATCTTATCACAAATGTATCTCATGATATCAAAACACCGCTGACATCAATTATTAATTATGTAAACCTGATAAAGCTGGAAAAAATTGATAATGAGCGTGTGCAGGGATATATTCAGATTCTGGATGAAAAATCACAGCGGTTAAGGCAGCTTACGGCGGATCTTGTGGAGGCATCTAAGATCAGTTCCGGTAATGTGAAACTTGACATGCAGGTCATTGATCTTGTAGAACTTGTCTATCAGACGAGTGGAGAGTTTAATGAAAAGTTTGAGCAGAAGGAGCTTACGATTGTAACAAAACTTCCGAAAACAGCTGTGCTCATCCGTGCAGACGGCAGACAGCTTTACCGCGTGATCGAAAATCTTTATAATAATGTTGCAAAGTATGCACTGGAAAAAACAAGGGTGTATGTGGATATTGCATATGTGGAAGAAAAAGGTTGTCTTTTCCATTAAGAATGTATCAGAACATTCCCTTGCAAGGGAGAACAGCAATGCCGGAGATCTGACGGAACGTTTTATCCGCGGGGATTCGTCGAGAACGACAGAGGGAAGTGGTCTGGGACTTTCCATCGCAAAGAGCCTTACGGTTTTAATGGGTGGAGTGTTTGACATTAAGGTGGATGGTGATCTGTTTAAGGCATCTATTACATTTCCACAATATGCAGACGAGAAACGGCAGTGATCCGGGAATGGAAGATCCGGTGAGCGAGGACGATTACGATCGAAGAATTAGAACCAGAGGAGAGAACAGAGAAAGAATGATAAAAGCAGTTATTTTTTGACATGGATGGCGTGCTAATTGACACAGAAAATGGTTGAATATATACTGGCAGCAGGCGGCAAAAGAGGCGGGATTTCATTTTACCAGAGAGCATGGACTTGCAATCCGCAGCCTTGCAACAAAGTATACAGGACCTTATCTGCAAAAGATATTTGGACCGGAATTTGATTATGAAGCGATCCGGGCGAGACGCAAACAGCTCATGAAAGAACATATTGAGAAAAATGGGATTGAGAAAAGCCGGATGTGGATGAAATCCTGGATTATCTCCGCTCAAAGAACATCAAGACTGCCGTTGCAACAGCAACGGATCCGGAACGTACAAAACAGTGTCTCACACAGATTGGTATCTACGATAAATTTGATCAGCTTGTGAGCGCCACAACCGTAGAGAACGGAAAACCGGAGCCTGACGTGTACCTTTATGCATGTGAGCAGATTGGGGAGAAACCAAAGGATTGCATTGCGGTGGAAGATTCGCCAAATGGAATCTTATCTGCATACCGCGCAGGGCTTTCTGTTGTGATGGTGCCGGATCTCGCAGAACCGGACGAGGAGACAGCAAAACTTCTGTATGCAAAATTTGATACACTCGCCGGATTGAAAACAATCATTTAGAAGAGAAAGAACTTTGGGGATTCCCGGAGTTCTTTTTAAATGCATAAAAACAATTGATTTATTAATTTAGTGTATGAAAGTCTTGATTTTTACAGGGAGTATCTTTATAATTCATATAAAAGCGCGAAAGACGAGTTGAGTTAGAAAGCTTCGCCGGAGATTGGGATGGAGGAACGTATGAAATTATATGATAGTGGCGTTTACCTTGTAAACGGAAAAGAAATTATGACGGACGCGGCAGAGGTACAGCAGAAGACGGGAAAAGCTGTCACGAAAGAGCAGGCTGCCGAAAATACCATCGCTTATGGTATTTTGAAAAAACATAATACTTCAGGAAACATGGACAAGCTTCAGGTAAGATTTGACAAGCTTACCTCACATGATATTACATTTGTAGGAATTATCCAGACTGCAAGAGCATCTGGCTTAGAGCGTTTTCCGATGCCATATGTCCTGACAAACTGTCATAACAGTTTATGTGCAGTTGGTGGTAGGATCAACGAAGATGACCATATGTTTGGGCTTACCTGTGCCAAAAAAATATGGCGGAGTTTATGTTCCACCGCATCAGGCAGTGATCCATCAGTTTGCAAGAGAGATGTTAGCAGAGAGCGGAGCCATGATCTTAGGATCTGATTCCCATACCCGCTACGGTGCATTGGGAACCATGGCAGTCGGCGAAGGCGGACCGGAGCTTGTAAAACAGTTACTGAACAAAACATACGATATTGATATGCCGGGCGTTGTAGGTGTTTACCTGACCGGAACACCACAGAAAGGGGTTGGACCTCAGGACGTTGCCCTTGCCATTATCGGTGAAGTGTTTGATAAAGGTTATGTGAAGAATAAAGTCATGGAATTTGTGGGACCGGGTGTGTCGAACTTAAGCGTTGATTTCCGTATCGGTGTGGACGTCATGACAACCGAGACGACCTGCCTTTCCTCTATCTGGAGAACGGATGAAAAGGTACAGGATTTCTATGCGATCCACGGAAGACCACAGGCATACAAAGAACTGAATCCGGGGGATGTTGCTTATTATGACGGAATGATCGAGATCGACCTCAGTCAGATCAGACCAATGATCGCAATGCCATTCCATCCAAGCAACACTTATACCATCGAAGAGCTGAATGCAAATCTGATGGATATTCTGGACGACTGCGAGAAACGTGCAGAAGTCAGCTTCGACGGAGCTGTAAAATTAGATTTAAAGAGCAAAGTAAGAAACGGAAAGCTTTATGTAGATCAGGGAATTATTGCGGGCTGTGCCGGCGGTGGATTTGAGAATATCTGTGATGCCGCAGACATTTTAAAGGGTGCATCGATCGGACCGGATGAGTTTACGCTCAGCGTTTATCCGGCAAGTACGCCGATTTATATGGAACTGGTGAAAAATGGTGCAGTGGCAAGCCTTGGAGACAGGAGCGATCGTCAAAACAGCGTTCTGCGGTCCTTGCTTTGGTGCCGGAGATACTCCTGCAAATAACGCATTCTCTATCCGTCACTCCACAAGAAACTTCCCGAACCGCGAAGGTTCCAAGGTTCAGAAGGGACAGGTTGCATCTGTTGCGCTTATGGATGCAAGATCCATTGCAGCAACTGCAGCAAATAAAGGGATATTTGACCGCAGCTACCGATCTGGATGTAAATTATACAAAACCGAAATACTTCTTCGACAGCAGGATATACGAGAACCGAGTCTTTGACAGCAAGGGAGTGGCTGATCCAAGTGTGGAGATCCAGTTTGGACCAAATATCAAAGACTGGCCGGCAATGAGTGCATTACCGGAGCATATGGTATTAAAGGTTGTTTCAGAGATCCATGATCCGGTTACGACAACTGACGAGTTGATCCCGTCCGGAGAGACTTCCTCCTTCCGATCCAATCCGCTTGGACTGGCAGAGTTTGCACTTTCCAGAAAAGATCCGCTCTATGTGGGACGCAAAAGAGATCCAGAAAGCAGAGAAGGCAGTGGAAGCCGGAGAGTGTCCGGTTGAGGCTGTACCGGAATTGCAGGCAGTGATCGATACGATCAAGACGGTTTATCCTGATTTTGGTGAGAAAGCGAGAAAAGAGAAAGGCTATGCAGGATTTGGAAGTACCATTTTTGCAGTGAAACCGGGGGACGGTTCTGCGCGTGAGCAGGCTGCTTCCTGCCAGAAGGTACTCGGAGGCTGGGCGAACATTGCGAATGAGTATGCAACCAAACGTTATCGTTCCAATCTGATCAACTGGGGTATGCTGCCATTTATTATCGGAAAGGGTGATCTTCCATTTGAAAATCTGGATTATCTCTTTATTCCGGAAATCAGAAAAGCTGTTGAGGACAAGCAGTCTGAAATTCAGGCTTACGCAGTGAAAGACGGCGCATTAAAACCATTCAGCCTTCATATGGATGCCCTGACGGATGATGAGCGGGAGATCATTTTAAAAGGCTGTCTCATCAATTACTACCGTGGTTAATTTATAAAATCTAAAAAGATAATAAAACACAGAGGTCTGCTTAGTGACAGACCTCTGTTTTTGCGTTAGAATGAGAGTATAAATTACGCTTAGAAGCGCATGTTTGCACAAGTCGTTTCCGGCAGAAAAAGGAGAGCTTAAGTTGGAAGAACTAAAACAAAACGAACAGATACAGACACCGAAGACAAAAAAGACAGATGAATTTCATTTGAAACAGATCACGATCATAGCGCTTGCTATTTTTATCACATTCTGTTGCTGCATTTTATTTTTCTTTGTCATATACCGTTATAATGGGTTTACAGATTTCTGGAAGAAACTGACATATATTTTACAGCCGGTCATTATCGGACTGGTTGTGGCATATCTTCTGAATCCGTTGATGAAACTCATAGATGGAAAGTTATTTTCCCTGTTTAAAGGAAAGATGAAGAGTGAGAAAAAGGCGAAAAAAATATCAAGAGGGCTGGCAATCGCAGGTGCACTGCTGTTTTTGGTAGGCATTATTGTCCTGCTGATCGCTGCGATCGTTCCATCCATCATCCAGAGCATACAGGGCATCATATCCACACTCCCTGCTGAGGTGCGTTCGCTTGTTGACTGGATCAATGATATCGCCAAGGGAGACAGCCAGATAGCGGACATTGCGGAAGAAGTGATCACACACAGGTGGGTAACTTCTTTGAAAACTGGATGAAAAACACACTGCTTCCACAGGCAGAAGTCTATATCTCTTCCATTACCAGCGGAGTGATCACCGGAGTAAAATTTGTGATCAATATTCTGGTCGGACTTATCATCTCTGTGTATGTTATGGCGAGTCAGGAAAAGTTTGCAGGTCAGGCAAAGAAAATCATTTATGCCATTTTTAAACCGGTCAGAGCCAATGTTGTAGTAGAGACTGTGCGGAAGAGCAACGAGATCTTTGGCGGATTTATCAGTGGAAAAATTTTAGATTCTGCCATTATCGGCGTGATTGCCTATATCGTGCTTGCGATCATGAAAATGCCGGATACCATGCTGGTGGCTGTGATCATTGGTGTGACCAATATCATTCCGTTTTTTGGTCCTTTTATCGGGGCAATCCCATCCTTTATCATTATTGTTTTGCAGAATCCGGTACAGGGATTATATTTCCTGATTTTTGTTATCATTTTACAGCAGGTAGACGGAAATATTATCGGACCGAAGATCCTCGGAGATTCCACCGGGCTTTCCTCTTTCTGGGTTGTGTTTGCAATTCTGGTATTTGGCGGTCTGTGGGGCTTTCCTGGAATGCTGCTTGGCGTGCCGATCATGGCAGTAATTTATTATATTGTTTCCCATGTGGTCACATATTCCCTGAAAAAGCGTGGGATCCCGGAAACGGAGATAGATTATGTTAACCTTGAGCGCATCGATAAACACACCAATCAGCCGGTTTATGAGACCACGGAAAAGAATAAAAAACAGGATGAAAAAATCGGCAGGGGAAGCATGATAATTTTTGACATCTAATTGTGCCTATGATAAACTAAAAGGTATCATAGACAAAGTGAAAAAAGGTAATGGATCATTACGTGAAATGCACAGTTTGAGGTGGCAGAATTGGATAAATATGAATACAAATTAAAGCTGGATCAGATGAAATCACTCACAGCCGAGGGGAAATACGAAGAGGCGGCTGAGATTGCGGATACCATCAACTGGCGTAAGATAAAGAACATTAACGCTCTGGTAAAAGTAGGAGAGATCTACGAGAAAGTAGGGCGTTATGATGAGAGCAAGGGATGTTTTGCTGACGGCTTATGACAAGTCGCCGATCGGCAGAATGATCATTTATCGTCTTGCAGAGGTTGCAGTCAGGACAAAGAGTTTTGATGAGGCAAAAGAGTATTATCAGGAGTTTGTGGAGATCGCACCTCATGATAATTTAAAATACGTGTTAAAGTATGAGATAAGCAAAGCGCAGGGTGCAGATATCGGCACCCTTTATTGGCATTTTAGAAGAACTCAAAGAGCAGGAGTATTCAGAAGAGTGGGCATATGAGCTTGCATATCTGTACCATAAAGCCGGTATGAGCGAGAAATGTATCGATGCCTGTGACGAACTGATCTTATGGTTTGGTGACGGTCCATATGTGGAACGTGCATTAGAATTAAAGATGCTGTACCAGCCACTGACAAAACAGCAGGAAGACAAGTACCGCACATTCCGTCAGAGACATGACGGCGTTGTAGAAGTGAGACCGGAAGATCCGTTAGAATCCGGGGAGATCATACCGGAACCGGTGCAGATCAAAGATGTGAAGATGTCTGCGGAACGCTTTAACACACAGAACCTGCAGGAAGAACTTCAGAGAAGTATGCAGGAGATCATGAATGCCACGGAAAAAGAGGCAGTCAATGATACGATGGATAACATTAAGAAACTGGTAGAGGATATTCCGTATCTCCAGATTCCATCCGAGAAAGAAGAAGAGCCACAGGAAGAAGAGGTTTACCAGCATATTGAGACAGATGAGGAGATTGACAATTCTTTAAAATCCAATTTCCAGGAGATGTTAGTGGATGAGGATGGACAGATGAGCCTTTTATATGCAGGGAGGCAGAGTGGCAGAGCCGCAGGTATCCGGACAGATGAGCATTGAGGATGTGCTTGCCGAATGGGAAAAGACCAAGCGTGCCGCAGAGGCAGCCTTGCAGGAAGCAGAGCAGAGAAAACTCGGAGTCTGCAAAGGCGAGAGCACTTCAGGAAGCGGAAGAACTGCTGGGGCGGCTTGCGGATGTCATTCCAATGCTTGATTCCGGCTTGACGCCGAAGGATCTTCTGGATCAGAAATACTTAAGCAAAGACGGACAGCCGAACGACAGTGCAGTCTCCATGGTTACGAACATGAACCAGTTTTTACAGCAGGAGATCGACCGCCTCAGCGATGAAAATGCACAGATGGATGAACAGCTCGCAGCTGTCGGGGCATCTCCGGTTGGAGATTACATGGCAAACGCCGGTGTGGCTGCGGAAGACGCAGCACAGAACGTTGTGGCAGCCGGTGTACAGGAATTAATGGCAGAGGAAGAACTTCCGGAAATCGCAATGCCGGAAGGATTGGATGATATTGACAATCAGTGGGAGGATGAGGACTTCGAGGAGCTGGATGCAGAAGTTCCACAGGAGAATGCCGCATCCCTTGCAGAACACACAGCAGAGCAGACCAAACCGGAAGCGTTAGCAGAAGCGGACGACACAATGGAGGCAGGCACATCTGCGGAAGATGTGGAAGCAGCTATTTTAGCAGAGACTGCGCGCCAGATGGCAAAAGAATCAGTGGAAAAAGAAGAATTACCGGAGATTGAGCTGCCAGGGGACTTAGACCTTGGAAAAGAGGAAACAGCAGAAGAGATTCTTCCTGCCATTGCGGAACCGGAGGCATTTGAAGTTCCGGATACGATCAGTAAGCTTTCCAAAGAATTAAGAGAAATCTTTACATATTTTGTTCCAATCACGGGTATGGAAGAACAGCTCTGTCAGGCACTTACAGGTGCATCCCAGCATCTGACGAAGGGAGCGACAGCTGGAACCGGAAATATGATCATACAGGGTGGTTCCGGAAGCGGTAAGACAGTGCTTGCGACGAGTATGATCAAGGCATTACAGAAAGAAACCGGAAAGCCAAACGGCAAGATCGGCAAGATCGAAGCATCTGTCCTCAATCAGAAGGATGTTGCAGCATTGCTGAAAAAAGTAGCCGGTGGCTGTCTGATCATCGAAAAAGCCGGAGATCTGTCCCGCGAGACAGCGTTAAAACTTTCTCTTTTATTAGAACAGGATACAAGTGGAGTGCTTGTGATCATTGAGGATACAAAACACGGAATCCAGAAGGCTTTATCCAGAGATGATGGATTTGCAGCGAAGTTTTCTGAGAAGATCAATATTCCTATTTTTACCAGTGATGAGCTGGTTTCGTTTGCAAAATCTTACGCAAATGAATTGGGATATACCATTGATGAGATGGGTGTGCTGGCGCTGTATAACAGCATCAGTAATATTGAGCACGCTGACAGGGAGACAACCCTGACAGAGGTAAAAGAGATCGTCGATAAAGCAGTAGCACATTCAGAAAAGGGTGGTTTGAAAAAGGCGTTCAGCATTATCACATCCAGAAGATATGATGAGGATGATTACATTATCTTACGGGAGAAAGATTTTGACTAAAGAAGAAAACCACAGTGAGTCTGCGGTTTAGAGATAGAAGTGAAGAGGGGTAGGGGATTATGGCGAATTTTACTGAATTAGACCGCTATCTGTTCGGTCAGGCGACACATTACGATATTTATCGGAAGCTGGGGGCACATTTTGCAGAGGTAAAGGGAGTAAAGGGAGTATACTTCTGACTTGTGGGCACCGAATGCGGAAAGAGTTTTCGTGATCGGCTCATTTAACGGATGGAATGAGACGGCAAATGAGATGACACGCCTGAAACCGGAGACAATGGGGATTTACGAATTGTTCATTCCGGGATTGCAGGAGGGAGAACTATATAAGTATCTGATCGAGACAAAAGATGGCAAGCGTCTTTATAAGGCAGATCCTTATGCAAATTATGCAGAACTCCGGCCGGGAACAGCATCTGCGATTGCGGATATTGAACATTTTAAATGGACAGACAGCAAGTGGATGGAGAATCGTAAAAAGAAGAGGATGTGTATGCACAGCCGATGGCAATCTACGAGGTTCATCCGGGCTCCTGGAAACGTCATCCGGGCAGGGATGATGAAGGATTTTACAGTTACAGGGATCTCGTAACCTATCTGATTCCATATGTAAAAGAAATGGGGTACACACATTGAGCTGATGGGTATTTCGGAGTATCCGTTTGATGGTTCCTGGGGATATCAGGTGACCGGATATTATGCACCGACTTCCCGCTACGGAAAACCTGAGGACTTTGCATATTTTATCAACGAGTGCCACAAGAATAAAATCGGTGTGATCCTGGATTGGGTTCCTGCTCATTTTCCAAAAGATGCCCATGGACTTGCAGAGTTTGATGGTACATGCCTGTATGAGTATGCAGATCCAAGAATGGGGAGAGCATCCGGACTGGGGAACCAAGATTTTTGATTATGGCAAAAAATGAGGTGAAGAACTTCCTGATCGGCAGTGCGCTGATGTGGGTAGAACACTATCATATTGATGGTCTCCGTGTGGATGCGGTTGCCTCTATGTTATATCTGGATTATGGAAAAGAAGAAGGACAGTGGGTCCGCAATAAATATGGCGATAATAAGAATCTGGAAGCCATTGAGTTCTTTAAGCATATTAACACATTGATTCTGGGACGTAACCACGGAGCGGTGATGATCGCAGAGGAATCTACTGCATGGCCGAAAGTGACCGGACCGGTGGAAGAGGACGGACTGAACTTCAGTTATAAATGGAATATGGGATGGATGCATGACTTCCTTGATTATATGAAGTTAGACCCATATTTTAGAAAAAATAATCATCATAAAATGACATTTGCCATGAGTTATAATGCGAGCGAACATTATATCCTGGTGTTATCTCATGACGAGGTGGTACATTTAAAATGCTCTATGCTCAATAAGATGCCTGGACTCGGAAGAGACAAATTCCAGAATCTTATGGCTGGTTATGCCTTTTTATGCTTGGACATCCCGGCAAAAAACTTCTGTTTATGGGACAGGAATTTGCTCAGCTTCAGGAGTGGAGTGAGGAGAGAGAGTTAGACTGGTATCTGCTCGAGAACCCGGATCATAAACATATGCAGGACTGGGTAAAAAGCACTCCTGCACTTATACCAGAAGAATCCGTGTCTTTATGAATTAGACGGCAATTGGGATGGCAGATATAATGCGGATGACCTCCGCAGCATTTACAGTTTTGTCCGTAGAATTTTTACTCGGTTGCCCGCCCGGATTACCGTGTCGGCGTGCCAAAGAAAAAAAGACCTATAAACTTGTCTTGGACAGTGATGCTGCTGAATTTGGCGGTGAAGGAACCGAAAATCGGTATAAAAGCGAAATATTATGGAAGAGCGTTTCTGTTCGGAATTGCTGGACATTCCGCTTCTGAGCAACAATCTTGAGAAGCAGTGCTTCCCAAGATTGTTAGAATCCTATCTCCATAGCTCTCGAAGAAAATAATATTTGTTTATACCGTTTTTCTTTCATTTACGTTGTGTGTCCAGCGAAGCTGGACCACACTAGCCGGTGTAAGTCCGGTCACGGTAATCGCCAGTGAGCCGTGTAGCTAAACTCGGTGCGTTGCAGTAATGCAGGGTACTAAGCGAGTGGATAAAGTAACCTTGGTAAGAGGGGCGAGCAATTATGCAGACCGTAACATAAAGTGAATTCTGCCGTATCGTTAGAAAGGTCTCTGAAAAGAGAGCAAAGGGAAGCTGAACCTTGGGCGTATGGGTGAAAGCCATGGAACGTGCGAAGAAACTGGAAAGCAGCACGGAGGAATCCCTCGGTATATAGGAAACGGTATGTATGAAAAGTGTGGTTCGGAACTGGAGAGACCCTACCCATCACCGAAAGGTAAAAAAAAAGAAAGCGTATAAGCTTGGCGAAATCGTATTTCTGATGGGTTCATGTTTGTAGAGAGGGTAAGAGTGAGAGAATGTCATGCAGACTAACAACTCCAAAGAAAAAGTTCGACAACTTCAAAACAAACTATATCTGACAGCCAAGAAATGTGATAGCCGAAGATTTCATGCACTTTACGACAAGGTATATCGTGATGATGTACTTTTTGAAGCATGGAAACGGGTAAAAGCTAACAAAGGTTCCAGTGGTGTAGATGGTATCGGAATCGAAGATATTGAAGAGATGGGAATTGAAAAATACCTGTCAGAAATCAAATCGGAACTGATGGATGGAAAGTATAAACCATCCCCAGTAAAGCGAGTTATGATACCAAAACCAGACGGAAGTGAAAGACCTCTTGGAATACCAACAGTCAAGGACAGAATTGTGCAGATGGCTACCAAGATAGCAATAGAGCCAGTATTCGAAGCTGACTTTAGAGATTGTTCCTATGGATTCCGACCGAAAAGAAGTGCCAGGCAAGCACTGGAAGTGGTAAGGAAAGCGTGTAACAACAAGGGCTATTATGTAGTAGACGCAGATATTGAGAAGTTCTTTGATAACGTAAACCAAGATAAGCTGATGAAACTGGTAGAGCAGAGAATATCAGACCGTAGGATATTGAAGCTGATAAGACAATGGTTAGTATCAGGAGTATTATACGGAAATGTACTGACAATTTCCGAACTGGGAACAAGCCAAGGTTCAGTTATATCTCCGTTATTGGCAAACATCTACTTAAATACACTGGACAGACTGTGGGAAAAGTATGGACTTACTCACGGTATTCTTGTAAGGTATGCAGATGATACAGTAATCATCTGCAAGAATAAGAAAAGTGCAAATCACGCACTGAACTTATTGCAGTACATCATGGCAAAACTGGATTTAAAGCTACACCCAGTAAAACATGTGGGACGGAAAAGAGGGATTTGACTTTCTTGGAATGCACCACAGAAGAATGACAACGGAAACAAGCAAAGGACAATTGTATAAAGAAACTTATCAGTACCCGAGCAGGAAAGCCATGAAGAAGATGAAAGCAGAAATCAAAAGAATGTAAACGGTCGAAGTCTGTTAGTTGCAAAGGAAGAGGATTTAATAGGCATACAATTAACATAACCTGCGAAAATCCGTAACACCACCGGCAAGCTACTCTTCTTTTTTTTCACACAGCTGTTTGTATATGGTCTCTGCGTCATAATCCGGAGCGCTTTTCTCTATAACGTCATAAATCTGCCGGATCCGGGAGACAGGTTCTTCTAACATGTCTGCTGTGTCTTCGGCGGTGTATCCTTTTTTGATGCTTTTTAATAACCAGTTCTATAATTTTAGAAGCTGCACCCTCGGTTCTGCCCTCGATTCTGCCTTCAATCCTGCCGGCATTTCTGCCTTTCAATTCTGATTCCTTAAAATCGTCCGCAAACAATTCTTTTAATGATTCACACATATTCAATCCCTCCTTCAGCTTTTCCCCAGTTTGCACGCATGACTGCATCTGCGAGTGCCTGGTATAGCTTTTGAATTTTTGTTTTTACTATAGGTAGACCATTTCCCGTTCCAGAACAGGCAGATGGGAGAAGGCGGCGGCAAGCAATTCGTCATAGAGGACAACCGTATCGCCGCAAATGGTAATCTTTCCTCCATAAAGGGTTGTGACTGTGTTGATAGTTGCTTTATCACCTAATATTCCTTTTCCTTGAAAATACCTACAGTCAAAGGAAAGGACACGATAAATAACAATATAGAACAACCAATTAAAATAAATGGTCCCGAACAACGGTATATTAAAAAGCATTGTGACAATACCCAATGCACAAATCAAAGATATGATAAGAAACACAATGGTTTTATCTTCCCCCGCTAAATAAACCATAGGAATAAATATTGCTCCCATTGAAAGACTTATACTAATTCCTACTACAAGTACACCTGAGATACCCTCAAATTGTTCAAAAGTAATTCCATGTAACAGATAGGATAGGGCTATTATAATGCCAACGAAAAACACTCCTATCATAATCCATAATAATTGATTTATATATAAACTTTTTACAATATCAATCCGCTTTACTGGCAAAGTAAGTTTATATTTTCCCCCATTTTGAGGAAAATTCATTTCCAATAACGGTAGCTGCATTTACTGCTAATCCGACAATTCCAATAATTATGAAATACATTTGCCATGTCTGGTCTGGAATAATGATAACGGCAATCCCCATTGCAAACATAAAAAGCAAAAAAAAATTTTTGCATTTATCCATACAGCAAGAAAATTGCTTTTAAAAAAGACCTTTCATACATGATCCCCCCCTTACTAAAAGCAAAAAAATTCATCAACAGAAACGTGGTCTATCACGATTTCTTTGTACTTTCTCTGCATTGCTTTACAATCTGAAACCAGAACATCAATTTGAAAAATCACGTTTCCGATAAACAATAATATCTGCCGGATCTAATGCAAGAAATTGATTTTCCTTGCAGCGCATAACCGCATAATTATAAACCAAATCATTTTTCGATACGGTCATAATCAGTTTTCCGTTATGAATGAATGTAATATAGTCTGCCACTTTTTCTAAATCACTTGTAATATGGGAAGAAAGTAAAATAGAGTGGTCTTCTTCCTCGTACGAAATCAAGGAATGTATCTAACATCTCGTCGCGTACAACAGGGTCAAGTCCGCCAGTAGCTTCATCCAGAATTAGCAGTTGTGGATGGTGTGATAAAGCAACCGCAATCGCCAATTTCATTGTCATCCGTCTGGAATATTGCTTAATTTTTTTTTGATTTGCAGGTAATTTGTATTCTTTTTAAAAATTTCTGAAACAAAATATTGTCCCATTGCTTATAAAATCCTGACATAACTTTCGCTAATTGTGCTGCTGTCCAATAAGCTGGAAAATTATCTCCGTCATAAACAACACCTATTTTTTCCCGCATATCTGTATCTGCGTCTGTCATTTCTTTTCCAAACAACTTTACCATTCCGCTGTCTTTGGCGATTGTATTTAGAATACAGCCAATCGTTGTAGTTTTTCCGGCTCCGTTTTCCCCGACAAAACCCATAATAGAACCATACGGCAGAGAAAAAGTCACATTTTCTAACGCAAAATTTGACTTAGAAAATGTTTTGGAAACCTGTTGTAATTCTAAAATATTTTCCATGCTCATTCGTCCTCCTGATAGAATAAAGCCAACAATTCCGTCAATTTCTCAAGAGAAATGTTGCTTGTCCGTCCAATTTCTGCGGCGGCTTGTAAATGTTCCTCCGCAATACGCTGTTGTTCTTCTTGATAAAATTCTTTGTTTTGTGCCGATACAAAACTCCCCCTGCCGACAGTTGTTTCAATAAAACCGTCCCTTTGCAGATCCTCATATGCTTTTTGGACAGTAATCACACTCACATGAATAGATTTTGCCAGTGAACGCATTGAGGGAATAGCCTCTCCGGCTTGCAGTTCTCCACTCATTATCATTGCTTTTATCTGCGATGTGATTTGCTCATATATCGGCTTGTTGGCGTTATTGCTGATAATGATTTCCATAACTCACCGCCTTCGTTTTTTTAATTGTACTTAATGTACAAGTACATTATAGCATATGTAAACTTATAGTCAACCATCAAAATAAAATTGCCAGATACAGTTATCAAAAATAGCTGTAAAATAGATGAGAGTAGAACAGCAGAATCAGATTTTAGAGGCAATGCAGCAAGCAGCAGGCAAAGATGTAAAGACTGGCTCC
>VOFC01002816.1_pt1 | contig 22763 bp, 18 predicted proteins | sample 5384161 | NCBI WGS metagenome assembly VOFC01 (sample SAMN12384722, study PRJNA508395) | human gut metagenome | isolation source: healthy gut B | host: Homo sapiens | reverse complement strand
TCGGTACTTCGTTCAGTTGCATATTGCTGCTTCGACAGCATCGACTCGCCATGCGCGACGCCATCAGATCGGATCGAGCAGGACAAGGCTTCCCTGCTCCCGGCCGAAGGAGGGCGTTGCGTCTCGCTCTCGCCAGGCGTCTGCCAGCCGACGAGATGGATGCCGACATGACGCAGTCCGTCTTTGGCCCAGCCCTTCCTGTCAACCTCTCGCTGCCCGCGGCATGACCCTCGACGCCTGGCTGCCCGCTTCCGGCCTCGACCATGGAGCACTTCACTCGGCGACCTGCACAAGATGCAGGCCAACGACGTTGCCCGTGAGTCCCTCGGCTCGCTGACGCCTCGCCCGTGAAGGCTCAAGCATCGAGGTCACCGAGGACGACATCAACGCTGAGCCTCGAGAAGGCCGGGCGTCAAGGACGTCGAGGCTCTGGCGTCGTGAGCGCTCGTCATCGCCGATGGCCGCATGCCTGCCAAAGTCCGCGAGTCATCCGTCGCCTCCAAGGCCGTCGATCACACCTGGTCGAGAATGCGCCAAGGTGACCGAGGTCGAACGAGACCGCCAAGGACGCCGAGCAATTCTCGCCACCTTGCCTGCGCGCATGCGTGCGCCCGTGATGGTGAAAGTTATACACCAGTTTATCCCGGTTGCTTCGGCACGCAGTGCCAGCCAGCATAGCATGGGCACCGTCCGTTTATCAGAACCAATTTGGTCCGCAAGAGAAATGGAGATGCGCAGCGGTCGCCAGAGCTCGATTCCGCCCTCGTGCCATACGTTATCGGCAGACGCCGCGCGGCGAGCGTGCCAAGCGATATCTATTCGCGCCCGCTCAACGACCGCATCATCTGGGCGAGGAGCGTCAACTCCGCCAGCGCCAGCCTGGTCGTTGCCCAGCTGCACTGCATCGCGAGACCAGGATGCCGGAGAAGGATATCTCGCTCTACATCAATTCGCCCACGGCGGCGAGGTCTACCTCAGGCCTGCGATTCTGGACACTATGAACTTTCATCGAAGCCGCAGGTCTCGACCATTTGCGTCGGCATGGCCGCCGCGTCTATGCGCCGTGCTGCTCGGCCGGCGCCAAGGGCAAGCAGCTTTCTGCCTGCCGTATTCCAAGTTGTCATGATTCACCAGCCCAGCGGCGTGCGCGCGCCAGCAGACCGAGGATCGAGCATCGTGGCCGGGGAATCAAAGAGCGATCGCGAGCTCAACCAGATTCTGCGTCCGACGCATCAGATCGTCAGCTCCATCGAAGGAGTCCAGGCCGATTACCGAGCGCGCGACGAATTACCTGACCCGCTGCCGAGGCTCTCTCGATCACGCGATCGACCGTATCGTCACCTCCGCGCGATCTCGCCGCGAAGCGACGCCTAGGATGGCAGGTAACATGCAGTGTGGACAACTTTGACGGACGGCAGCCTTATCCGCCGCTCTTTCTGCGGAAAAGAGCAGGGCCGGGTCCGGTCGTCCTCGCAAAGGGCCCGACCAGCATCTTTATCTCAGACGAGTGCGTTGCCGCCTGCTCCGGCATCCTTGAGAGTCGCTGGCTTCGGACTTTACGACGCCGCCCGCAGCGGCAAGCTGCCGGGTTTCCTCAGCGACCACGGCCGGGCACATCCAGCCCGCCGTTGACCCCGAGGCCACGGGCTTTGAGGCGCAAGGACGACCGTCAGTCATCACGCGCGTGCCGACGCCGCACGAGATTTATGACGAGCTTTTCGGCCTATGTTATGGGCCAGGACATAAGCGCCATGTCGGTGGCCGTGTACAACCACTATCGCCATGAGTCGAGGCGGTGCCGCTGTACTTTGACGGGCCTCGGGCATAGACTCAGTTTAACGATGACATGGACGAGGTGGAGCTCGCCAAGTCCAGCATCCTGCTGCTCGGTCCCACCGGTACCGGCAAGACCCTGCTATTGAACGCTCGCGCGCATCCTCAGTGCCGTTTGCCATTGCCGACGCCACCGCGCTCACCGAGGCCGGCTACGTGGGCGAGGACGTGGAGAACATCCTGCTCAAGTCTGGTGCAGGCCACTGACTGGCGATGGAGCTGGCGGGCAGGGGCATCATCTGCATGGACGAGATGGACAAGATCGCGGAAGGCCGAACCTCTCCATCACCCGCGACGTTTCCGGTGAGGGGGCGTTCAGCAGGCCCTGCTGAAGATCCTTGAGGCACGGTAAGCGTTCCGCCCACCGGCGGCCTGTCCCAGCAGGAGTTGCTGCAGATCGGCAACATCCTGTTCATCTGCGGCGGTGCCTTTGTGCAGGTCTGAATGGTCATCGCCGACCGCGTGGGCAACAAGGGCAGGCGGGCTTTAACTCCGGATCTGGCGGCTACCTCGGTCGAGCGAAACGACCTGCTGCGTCAGGTGCTCAGGACCTCTTGCTGGCATGATCCCCAGTTTATTAAGGACGTGCGCCCGTCTCACCCAGACGCAGGCGCTCGACAGCGAGGACGACCTGGTGTCGTCCTGACCGAAGCCCAGAACGCCAGCGGTGCGTCAGTACCGCAAGTGTTCCTCGAGGACGTTGAGCTGGCAGGTTGAACGCCGCCCTGCACGAGATCGCCCGTATGGCGCTCACCGCAAGACCGGCGCCCGCATTGCGCTCCATCTACTGCGAGGACGTGCTGCAGCAGACGATGTTCGACGCCTCAGCGAGCAGGGTGATAAATCCGTCATCGTGTTGAGAAGAAGACCTGCCTCGTAAAGGGTGAAACGGCAGCGCATCTACGCGCTGGGAATCAGCCAAAGAAACATGTAACTGACATAGCCTCCGACCACCTGCGGTCCGGGCTATTTCTATACATAACCCCCAGCTACCTGTGTTGATGTTTGTTTTGTTTAAAGAAGCCTCAGCGAGAGATCTTATCAGACTGGAAGTAATCGATACCTAAGAGGGGAGGAATATTCAGGCCTGGCAGTCTACATTCCTCCCAGCAGAGAGATATATGGAAGAAATGCCCAAGAACTACGATCCGTCGACTAACAGGCCAACGATCCTGCAGAAGTGGCGCTCGACGGCGGCTACTACAACCGTGAGGGCATTGGGCGACTGCACCGTCACCATTCCGCCTCCCAATGTGACCGGCAGTTCACATGGGCCACGCCACCGATGACTCCATCAGGACGCCATCATCCGCGTGGCCGTATGCGCGTGCGGTGCAAGTCCACGCGCTGGGTGCTGGGCACCGACCACGCCGGTATCGCCCACGCAGACCAAGGTCGACAAAGCTCAAGAGCGAGGGCATTAGCCGCCTGGAGATTGGCCAGGTCGCGACAAGTTTTGTCGACGCTTGCTGGGATTGGACCCACGGAGTACGGCGCATCATCGTGCGAGGATCAAGCGGCATGGGCTGCTCTGCTCGACTTTGATAACGAGCGTTTCACCATGGACGAGGACTACGCGCCAGTGCGCAAGGTCTTCTGCGACTGGTACCACAACGGCCTCGATCTATCGCGGCAAGCGCATCGTGAACTGGTGCTAGCCTGCACCACCGCTATCTCGGACGACGAGGCCGAGTACATGGACGAGAAGGGCCACCTGTGGCACCTGCGCTACCTGCTGACCGAGCCGGTCAGCGGCCAGGACTACATCGTCGTCGCCACCACGCGCCCCGAGACCACGCTGGCGACACGGGCGTGGCCGTCTCCCCGAAGGACCTTGAGAGGAGCCGCCTTTGTGGGCAAGACCGTCAAGCTCCCCGTAAGCGTCGTGCAGTCCCATCTTTGAAGTTGGCATGTGTCGACGCCAACTGGTTCCGGCTCGTTAGGTCACCCCGGCCCGACCCCAGCGACTACACGCCATGGGTCAGGCCACGACCTGCCACAGATCAACATCTTCGACGAGCACGCGGTGGTCGTTGAGGGGCTAACGAAGTTCACCGGTATGAACCGCGACGAGTGCGCGAACTGTAATCAAGTGGTTTGAGGCACGACGCAGCAAATCGCGTCGAGGACCTCGACCACTCCGTCATACTGCTACCGTTGCGGCAGCACCGCCCTGGGCCGTGGCTGTCAGTGGTTCGTCGCCGTCGACGAAAGCTCAAGGGGCGGCGCTCGCGCCGTCAACTCCGGCAAGGTCACCTTCCACCCTGCGCGCTGGACGCAGTCCCACCTGGATGGAAAACATCAAGGACTGGTGCATCAGCCGACAGTTGTGGTGGGGCCACCGCATCCCCGTGTTCTACTGCGAGGGACTGCGGCTGGGAGGACGCCCTCACCGGGGACACCGACGTATTGCCCAGTAACGGCCATCACGTGCACCAGGACGAACGTGCTGGACACCTGGTTTCAACTCGCAGCTGTGGACCTTTGCCACGCAGGGCGCTGGCCGCAAAAGCCGGAGCTGCTCGAGGGTCATCACCCCGACGGCACTCGTCACCGCGCGCGACATCATCGCGCTTTGGGTCGCCCGCATGGTCATGAGCTCGTTGTACTTCCTGGACGAGGTGCCGTTTAAGGATCGTCATCTACCCGACGATTCTGGCCAAGGACGGCGGCCGTACGTCCAAGTCCGCGGGCAACGGCGTTAATTCCCCATGGACCTCATTGGTATGTACGGCGCCGACGCCATGCTACCAACCTGCTCACGCTGTGCACCACCAATCAGGACGTCAAGTTCGACGCGAACATCGACAAGAAGACCAAGAAACTTATCGACAGCCCGCGCACCGACCAGGCCAAGTCGTTTGTGACCAAGATCTGGAACGCCAGCCGCTTCCTGCTCATGAACATGGAGGGCTACACGCCCGGCGAGCCTGTCGTGGAGACGCCGGCCGACGCCTGGATGTTCAGCCGCCCATGAAGGCCGTCAAGATGGTCACCGAGGGCATCGAGAACTACACCTTTGGCGACATGGCCCGCGGCGTGCAGCAGTGCGTCTGGAACGAGGTCTGCGACTGGTACGTCGAGGTCACCAAGGCCCGCCTGGAAGGGCGAGGCCGTCTGCAGGCCAGCGCAACCCCTGATCTTTGTGCTCGACACCTCCATTCGCCTGATGCACCCGCTCATGCCGTTTGTCACCGAGGAGATACTGGGACAATATGCCGGCGAGCGTGCTCGACCTGGATGCCGAGGGCAACGTGGACCGCGCCGAGGCGCTCGCATGATCGCCAAGTGGCCCGGAGCCCGCCGACTACGTCAAGTACGTCGACGAGGCCCGCCGAGCGCGCGTTTGAGCTGTGCCGCACCGTCGTTCCGCCGCCCGTGCCACGCGTTCGCGTTATCGCTTGAGCCCCAAGGCCGAGCTCGACGTGGTCGTACGCGCCGGTGCCGAGGACATCGAGAAGCTCGAGAGCCTGCGCTCGACCATCGAGCCGCTGGCCAACACCTCTTCGCTGGTCATGGGTACTGACGTTGAGAAGCCGGCCGCGAGCATCGCCGTGGTCGACAGCGGCGTCGAGGTCTTTGTGGTGCTCGAGGGCAAGGTTGATCTTTTCGGCCGAGAGGCACGCCTGGAGAAGGAGATTGCCGCGGCTCAGAAGGAGCTCGCCGGTTGCGAAAGACGCTGGCCAACGAGGGCTTTGTGGCTAAGGCCGCGCCCGCGGTGGTCCAGAAGAAGAGGGACCGTGCAGCTGAGCTCAAAGGAGATCCCTGGCGGCGCTGACTGCTCAGGTGGCTGACTTCTCGTAAAGTGTTACTGGGGGGACGCGGTTTGAGGCATTGCTCGCTACTGCGGACAGTCCTGCTCGCACGAAGGCCACATTAAGTGGCCTTCGGCTCGTGCGAGAACTTGTATCGAGCAAAGCCCCAAACCGCTCCCATAGCGATTGCGAGGGGCGTCCGCTGCCTGGTGAGGTCACTTGGTTGTGGCCTTGATCTTTGCTGCAAGCGGGTAAAAGGCTGATATTGTCAACGCGAGGGGCTCATTATTTTTTGATGGGCCTCTTTTCTGTAATTGGAGACTTTGGGTTATGGCTAAGCGTTCTGGGTCGTATGTCGTTCCTTTCTCGTTTGAGCTGCTTTCGTTTGATGAGGCTGTGGGACTTGCTGCTGATACAGGGCGGATTTCTGGGGATGCTGGGCCTCTGCTCGAGACGGTTGTCGATATGCTCGATGATCTGGGGCGTCCGGATGAGTATTTTGATTGCATTCAGGTTGCCGGTACTAATGGCAAGACTTCGACTACGCGTTTTTCGGCTGCTATCCTTCGCGGCGAGGGGCTCAAGTGCGCACTGTATACGTCGCCGCAGCTTGTTCGCTATCCCGAGCGCATGGAGGTTGGCGGTCGCGTTGTGAGCGACAGGCCTTTGCCCGTGGCGTTTCTGCTGCTGTTGAGGCGGGACATCGCTCGGCATGGGCGGACGTTGGGACGCCACGAGTGCGACCGATCCTGTCGCCGTTGCCATCACGGGCATCGGACTCGATCACACACGTATTTTGGGCGACACGCTCGAGGCCATTGCGGGGGAGAAGGCTGCGGTTATCAAGCCCGGGCGCTTGGTTGTTTTGGGCGAGGGCACGCATGAGGCGAGTGTTCAGCGCGTGATGGATGCGCGTTGTCGCGAGTGCGGCATTGTGCCGCTCGTGGTGAACCATGCCACGACCAAGGTGCCGGAGCACGTGGGCGATACAGTGGAGTTTAGCTGCACTACTCCGCGTGCTATCTATACGTCGAGTATGGTTAAGCCGGCGTATCAGCCGCAGAATGCTGCGTGCGCGATTATGCTTTGCGAGGGTATCTGGGTCGCGAGCTCGACCATGATACGCTCGACGCCTCGCTTATGGGTTGCCCCACGCCGGGCCGATTTGACGTGCTGGGGACTGATCCGCTCAAGCTGATCGATGCCTGCCATAACCCTCAGAGCTGCGAGAACTTTGTGAGTGCACTGGATGAGATCGATCCGTGCGTGGAGAATCGCCCCACGCTGCTGTGTGCCGCGCTGGCCGACAAGGATGTGGCGGGCATCGTCGACGTTCTGGTTCCGGCGTTCCCGCGTGTGGTCGTGACCCAGACCGATTCCGATCGCGCCCTGCCGGCAGAGGAGCTCGCCGCACTTGTGGACGCCAGCAAGCTTGCCGGTGTGTACCCGAGCGTGTCCGAGACCCTCGCTGCCTTCGATGCCGCGGGCGAGCCCTTCGTTGCCGCCGGCACCATCACCCTAGCCGGCGAAGTAGCGGGCCTGTTGCGTTAACCCGTCCCCTCATCAGTTGCGGTGATATACGGACTGTTTTTACAAGCCAGAGGCCTCAAACAGTCCGTATATCACCGCAACTCAAAAGCAGCCAATTTGGGACGTGGCTTTTTTTTAGCTGCCCTGTGCCCCGAGTTGACTCTCTTGCCACGAAATGGGCCCATCTACTACGTTTTACCGGTTACCCTCGACCACACGGAACATTGCGAAATTAAAACCGCAGGTAGATGGCTTGCGGATTTTGCGAAAAGTCGGTTATGGTCGACCCGTGCGGGTTAAACGTAGTAGATAGGCCGTTTTTGTGGCGAAGCCTTGGCAGGATGTGGCAAAGGGGTTGTCCCTTTGCCACATTGCCTAGTCTAGGCGGGAGCGGATCGTGGGGTAGGCGTTGAGAATCTCGGCGCCGTTCTCGGTCACCAGGGCCAGGTCCTCGATGCGGACTCCGGTGCGGCCGGGGGAGGTAAATGCCCGGCTCGATGGAGAAGGTCATGCCCGGCTCTACGACCTGCTCGTTGACGAGTGAAACGTCGCCCGGCTCGTGGTCCTGCAGGCCGATCGAGTGACCCAGGCGATGCGTAAAGTACCGCCCATAGCCCGCGTCTTCAATCACATCGCGCGCGGCGCGGTCCAGGTCGCACATGCGCACACCCGGTGCGATGAGTGCCTCGGCGGCCTCGTTGGCGCGGCGCACGATGTCGTAGATGCGCGCCGTCTCCTCGTCCGGATCGCCCCAAAAGAACGTGCGCGTCATGTCCGAGCAGTAGTTGCGATGACGCCCGCCAATGTCGAACAGCACTACGTCGCCGCGCTTGAGCACGGTGTCGTCGGGCTCGTGGTGCGGGTCGCCGGCGTTGGCACCAAAGCTCACGATGGGCGGAAAGCTAAAGCCCTCGCAGCCGTGCTTGCGATACAGGCCGAGCATCTGGTCGGCAATCTCGCGCTCCGTCCCGCCCTCGTGGACGAGCTTGATGGCATCGGCCATCACGGCGTCGTTAGCGGCCGAGGACACGCGCATGAGCTCCTGCTCGGCGTCATCCTTGTGGGTGCGCGTGGCGGTGACGGCAAAGTCGCCCAGGAAAAACTCGCTGGCTGCGTGGCGCTCCATGAGTGGCATCAAAAAGCCGGAGCGCATGACGGTGTCGATGCCGAGCGGTTTGGTCGGATCGACCTCGCGTGCGATGGCGTCGGCCACGACGTCAGTATCGGTGTGATAGGCCACGCGGGCATTGTCGTACTCGGGCAGCTGATGCAGCGCGTTGACCAAAGATCGCACGGGTTCGGCTATCGCGTGCGAGCAGCACGCCGCAAAAACGCTCGAACATATCGGCATAAAAGCCGGTCAGGTAATAGATCGACCACGGGTCGTTTACGAGCAGCTGTGCGCCGTGGTGCTGAGCCTCGAGCGCATCGAGCACGCGCGCCACACGCTGGTCATCGACATGTGCCATATATCGTCCTTTCGCTAGGGTGCCACCATGGTATCCCAAGCCTGGCAGCTAGGGACGTTCCTTTTTGCCGGCACCTTGAGGACACTCCTTAGCATGGGCTGTCTAGCGAACGTTCAGCAAAAGTCGTCATAAAGAGGCCCGTCCCAAATGGGCTGGTTTCAAAAGTATGGCGGATTACGGGGCTGGACCTGTATTACTTGACCATGGCAAAAATCGCGAAATTAAAACCGCATGTAGATGGCTTGTCAAAATTGAAAATGGCCTGTATGGATGGGGGTCTCGAATCAGCCCCGTAATCCGGCATAGTTTTGAAATGGCACTAAAGTAGGCACAAGCTAAATACCGATTCCAAGGATAGTTGCGGTGGAATAGTTCCTGGATGCCGGGGTTTTGGCGGAAATCAGGAACTATTTCACCGCAATTGAGGAGGGGCGGGGTGGATGGCGGGGGTAGCTAAAGACCCCCGTACTAAATTAGCTACTTAGGCTCGGTCGATGTCCATGCTGGCGATTAGGTTGATGTTGGTGTCTAGGAGGTTCTCTAGCACGACGTCGCCCATGCGGATGGGGGCTTTGACCACTAGTCCGCGGATGAGGGCCATGGCTTGGGCGTGGAGCGCCAACGGGATGGCTTCGGCCGTGCGCACGGGGAGCAGGGCTTCGTCACCGCCTGATACGGCAACGGTTGTGGTGAGCACGCGCATGGGGCAGGTGAGTTCCTGATGTGCGAACTTATCACCGCGCGGGCAACTGTTGCCGGCCACGGAGCGCACCGCTGCCACGGCACCGTTGGCATCGCGCTCCACCTCTACGGTCAGGAGGCACTCGGATGGGCAGGTGGTGCAGTTGAACTTGAGCGTTTCGGTCGCATTCGTGCTCATGGTTTTACGCCTCCTCAATGGGATCGACGGACAGGACAATCTCGCTAACACCCAGGTCGAGTGCGTGCTGAATCACTTTTGCTGGCAGCGGGAAGCTCTCCATAACGCTAGGCTTAAACGCGCGGACCTTGCCGACGAACAGTTCCTCGCCGTCGGCCAAGATTCTCACGCGGGCGGCGTCGACCGGTCGGCGCACGCGGAAGTTGAGCTTGGTGAGCGCCACAACCGTAATGCGTCCCGGCAGCGCGTAGCCCGCAATGCCGGCAGGGGAGACCGTGAGCTGGCAACCCGCGCCCGGAGCGCCCGCCTCGGCATCCGCGCCGCCGCCCAGCGCGTACGCCGCCGCAGCTGCGCCAACTCTCTCGGACTCACGTCACGTTGTCGGCCAAGTCGTGCACGTGCAGCACATTGCCGCAGGCGAAGATGCCCGGCACGCCCGTCTGCAGGCTCTGGTCGACCACGGCACCGCGCGTGCGGGGGTCCAGCTCCACGCCTGCGGCAACCGAAAGCTCGTTCTCGGGAATCAGACCCACCGAAAGCAGCAGCGTGTCGCACGGAACAATGCGCTCGGTTCCCGGAATGGGCGCCAGGTGCTCGTCGACCTGGCTCACCTCGACGGCCTCCATGCGGTCGTGTCCGATCACACGTGTGACGGTGGTGGACAGGTGCAGCGGAATTCCAAAGTCGTCCAGGCAGTTCTTGACGTTGCGGCGCAGGCCGTTGGCGTACGGCATGAGCTCGTACACGCCCTCGACGGAAATCCCCTCGAGCGCGCAGCGACGTGCCATGATCAGCCCGATATCGCCCGAACCCAAAATGACGGCGCGCGAGCCGGGTTTGAGGTTCTCGATATTGATGTATCGCTGCGCCAAGCCGGCCGTAAACACGCCGGCGGGACGACTGCCGGGAATCTTGATCTCGCTGCGCGTGCGCTCGCGGCAACCCATGGCAAGGACGATCGCCCGCCCGGTGAGCTGCAGCATACCGGCGGTGCTCATGAGCGTGACGGTATGGACTGCGGCGGCTCCCGCGCCTTGTCCGGCATCCAGCGCGGCACATCCGCGCCCTCGCCCGAATCAATCCCAAGCACCATGCTGTCCAAGAACAACGCGATGTCGGTCTCGCGCACCTGGTCGATAAAGCGCTGCGCGTACTCGGGACCAGTGAGCTCCTGCTTAAAGTGCGAAAGGCCAAAACCGGGGTGGATGCACTGGCGGAGGATGCCGCCCAGATGCTGCTCGCGCTCCGCGATGGCCACGCGCGCGCCGGCCTTATGCGCGGCCAGCGCGGCCGCCATGCCAGCAGGTCCGCCGCCGATAACGACCACGTCGAAGGCCTGCGTCGATACCGAAGCTACTCAGCTCCGGCCTCCGCGCGTCCGTCGCGCGTATCAAATGTCGCCATGCTAGCGCACCCCCTTCAGCGGTCCCTCAACCAACCAAGATCCGGCATCCTCCAACAGAACCTCGCTGGGGTCGCAGCTTAGTTCGCGGGCAAGGATCGCAACCACGCGGCTCTGGCAAAAACCACTCTGGCACCGACCCATGCCGGCGCGGCAGCGGCGCTTGACGCCTTCTGCCGAAACCGCGCCCGGGCGGCGTCGGATCGCTGCCACGATCTCGGCCTCGGGTACTGTCTCGCAGCGGCAGACGATCTGTCCCCACGCGGGGTCGGACTCGATCAGTTCCTCCTTGCGTGCAAGCGGCGCGCGGTCAAAGTCGTCCGGCGCGCGGCGAATCGGGTTCCAGTCGGTCCGTTCGTGCAAAACGCACCCAGCCTCGCGCATCACGTGCTCCATGCGTTCGGCAATGGCCGGCGCGCTTGCCACGCCCGGCGACTGAATGCCCGCTGCTTGGAACAGCCCCGGCACCACGGCTGACTGCCCAACAAAGAAGTCGTTCGTACCCTGAATGACCGGACGACCGCCGGCAAATGCTCGCACCACGCGGCGCGTATCCAGATCGGGCACCAGCTTGCGCGCGCCGGTCAGCAGCGCGTTCACATCGCTCGCATAGGTCTGCGTGTCGCCCGGCTCGCGCACGGCGGCCGTGGCGGTGATCACGGTGTTGCCATGCACGGTGCCCGTCACGATAACGCCTTTCGACACCGGCGTCGGCACGGGGTAGAGCGGCATGAGCGCGCGCGGTTCCTTGTCCAGCACCACGATGTTGCCCTGGCGCCAGACCATCTGGAACTCCTCGGCGCCGTCATATGCGAGATGTCGGCGGCGCCGTTGCCGCGGCGTTGATCAGGTGCGGCAGCGCACGTTGCCAGCGGGGGTCGCCAGCGTAAAGCGTGCGTCACCGTCTGAGCCCGCGACTTGAATCGCTTCTACCGACGCGGACCGCATAAACGTCACGCCGTTGGCCACGGCGTTCTCCAGCGCGGCGATGGCAACCTCAAACGGGTCGACAAACCCAGTCGAGGGACACCACAACGCGCACGTCGCATCGGCACTGGCGCGCGGCTCAAGTTCATGGATGCGGTCGGGGCCAACGATTGACAGCTCGGGCACACCGTCGTCGGCAAGGCCGTTGCTGCGAAGCTGCTCCAGGTGCGCGCGGTCCTCGTCGTTAAAGCCCAACACCATCGACCCGGTGCGGCAGAACAGAAAGCCCAGCTCCTGCGCCCACGTACCGTACAACTCGCAGCCACGGGCATTGACCTGCGCCTTTACCGTGCCGGCTTTGGATCGTAGCCGGCGTGCACCAGGCCGCCGTTGGCCTTCGACGCGCCCAGCGCAATATCGTTAGCCGCCTCGACCACGCAAATGGAAAGGTCAAATCGCGCGAGCTGCCTCGCGATGGCGCACCCGGTAATGCCCGCGCCCACAATTGCGATATCAAACGTTTCTGTCACAGCGCCTCCCAGAAGAGTTGACAGGCTGTCAATAAGACTATCCTACGGTCTGCACACCCCCAGCGCGGCGGCAATGCGGCGAACAGCCCCCGCAACACCCGCCAACGGCAGGCGAGGGGAGACCCGGCAATGTCGACAACCTCGTCTGCCGACAACTACGGCAACCGTTCGTCTCGATCTGTAACAGTTAGACGAGGATTTGGGTTCCAGATGTTACAGATCGAGACGTTAGTCTGGCGGGTCATTCGTTTGTCTCAATCTGTAACACCTAGACCCGGATTTCGCCTCCACCTGTTACAGATTGAGTTGTTTTGTGTCCGCACCAGCCCCGCCTCTAGCCGTGGTCCCATATAAAGACATGTGCGTCGGCCCGCACCTGTGCTACACCAAGGCGCTCAAGGCATTCAAGCTGACCGCCCTGTCCGGCGCGTACTGGAAGAACGACAAGAACAACAAGATGCTCACCCGCATCAGCGGCATCGCCTTCCGCAATCAGGAGGAACTCAATGAGTACCTGAAGATGATGGAAGAAGCCGAAAAGCGCGACCACCGCAAAATCGGCAAGGAAATGGGTCTGTTCATGCTCTGCGATGAAGGCCCCGGCTTCCCGTTCTTCCTGCCCAAGGGAATGCAGCTGAAGAACGCGCTGATTGACTACTGGCGCGATATTCACTACGCGGCGGATTATGTGGAAGTGTCCACGCCCATGATTATGAGCCGTCACCTGTGGGAGACGTCCGGTCACTGGGATCACTACAAGGACAACATGTACTCCACCAAGATTGACGACGAGGACTACTGCATCAAGCCCATGAACTGCCCCGGCGGCGTGATGGTCTACCGCAGCCAGCCCCATTCCTACCGCGATTTGCCCCTGCGCGTGGGTGAACTGGGTCTGGTGCACCGCCACGAGCTGAAGGGCGCACTGCACGGTCTGTTCCGCGTCCGCTGCTTCACGCAGGACGATGCCCATATCTTCATGACCCGCGAGCAGATTCCGGACGAAATTGCCGGCGTCGTACACCTCATCAATCAGGTGTACTCCAAGTTCGGCTTCGATTATTTCGTCGAACTGTCCACCCGTCCGGCGGACTCGATGGGTTCGGACGAGGATTGGGAGGATGCGACCAACGGCCTCAAAACCGCGCTGGAAAAGCTCGGTATGCCCTACATCGTCAACGAGGGCGACGGTGCGTTCTACGGCCCGAAGATTGACTTCCACCTGCGCGACTGCCTCGGCCGTACCTGGCAGTGCGGCACGATTCAGCTGCCGTCGCATTATCCCGAACGAGCTGATGCAGGACGCCTTTGTGATGCAAAAGGAGTTCTGGTTTAAGCGGGACGGTGCCTGGTCGCTCCAAACCAAACCCATGTACAAGGAATACTTCTTCGTCGCCACGCGCGATGCCGCCATGCTCGACAAGGCTTTAGCCCAGTTGAGCTTTGGCTGTCGCATTGCCGGTAGTAAGGAGCGGGCCTATGCGCCCATGCCGGACGATGCACAGGACTGGTACCGCAGCGTGCTGGACGAAGACGGCGTGGTGCGCAACAGCGTTGCGCGCATAGAAGACGGTGTGCTGCACATAGAGCAGGGGCCACTGGTGGGCCAAGAGGCTCGCGTTAAAAAGATCGACCGTCATAAACGCTGGTGCCTGGTGGATATAGGCGAAGGCGACTCCGCATTTAGGGGAGCTGCTTGCGCTTGGCAGGCGACTGCTCGTAAACGCCGTGACCCTCTGAGAGCGGACTGCGACAAGAAGATCGAGTCCACTACGTTCGTAACCGTTGCTTCCGTATGGATTGGAATGTTTACCGGCAACCTTTCGGTGCCATGTTTAACAAGAAGAGACGGGGCGTTAAATGCAGACAACTGATACTTGTTCTCTACAGTGTATTGATGAGCATTTATAAAAATGAAATACCCACCGCCTTTTTTTGATTCAGGCTTTTTAGACAGCATGCTAAATCAAACGGTTACTCCGTCTGAAATCGTCATGGTCAAGGATGGCCCGCTTACACGCGAGCTTGAAGACGTGCTTTCAGATTATGACTCCTGAGCACCCAGGTCTCTTTTAAATTTATTTCCTATGATAAAAATCATGGGCTGGGCTATGCCTTGCGTCAAGGTATGCCTGCTTGCTCTAATGAAATCGTTGCTCGTATGGATACAGATGATGTAGCTCGTTCCGACTGTATGGAAAAGGCTTGCCGCCATTGATAGAGGACTTGATATGGTCGGGAGCGACGTTGTTGAATCTGTTGAGTCACCCGATAAGCCCATCGCTTCGACCGATCTTCCCGGGTATGGATGTTATTCCATCTACTCAAAAAAGGCGCAATCCTTTCGCACCCTCCGATGACACATTTGAAAGTCGAGGGTTATGGGAGGCTGGTAACTACAGTTCCGATTTTCTGTATTTCGAGGACTGGGACCTTTTAATAGGATGCTTGGTGCGGGTGCAAGGATAACCCAGGTGAACCGCTTGTGGCGATGCGCGTAAGCGATGATTTTTATGCCCGTAGGGGAGGAATTCGATATCTTAAGTATGCCAAGGCTTTTAAAAGGGCACAGGTTGAGCGTGGGTATTTCATCAAGCGCGATTATTTTTGTTCCTATTACCCGCATGCCATGGTTTGTTTGATGCCCAACTCGCTGCGCTCTTTTCGTCTATCGTTTCGTTCTCCCGGGCGTAAGGGGATAGGGGCTGAGTAGAATCGTATGCAAAGTTCTGCGCCGATTTCTTATCCGGATGGTAACGTGCTCTGCTACGCTGAGGCATGGGGCCAAGGAATCGAGACATTTCTCATGGAGCCCTTCTGCCGGCTCCCAGCGAAAGCGCGTTTTTCTTGTACTCATGCTGGGACTGGAATGATCTGCTCGACGACGAACTTGCTGTTGGGAATCTATACGGTTTTCCCTGGGCATAAACCGGGCAGCTTAAAAAAGGCCTCTGCGATGCATCCGCGGGTTGAACTAGCAAATACTATGAGACCAGATGCGGTCTACATCGTCACCATGAACGGTATGGGGTTTCTCTCCGAGATTGCCAAGAAGTGCTGTGTACCCGTGCGTTGTTCATTCCCATAACTCGGCCTTTGATCTGGACAAGCAGCGGCTAAGCGGTTATGCACGCCTTGGAAATTCTTTCAGCGGCAGCTACCGCTTCGCTCTTGCCTGTTCGAGTGGATGCTGGTCGTTATCTTTGGCAGTCGCCGATTCGAGGTTGTTAACAATGGAATTGATACTGAGCGCTTTCTCGATTCGATGCTGCAGCGCGTGCTGAGATTCGCGAAAGCTTTGACATTCCGCAGAATGCAATCTTATTTGGAAACATCGGACGTATCGTTGTGCTAAAGAACCCTTATTTCAGATTAGGGGCTTTAGCGAGATTCTAAAGCGTGAACCAAATTCTTACTACCTGATGGTGGGTGAGGGGGTTTGCGCCCTCAAGTCGAGCATTTAGCTGATGAGCTGCCGTTAGGAGAAAAGGCAATTATGCCGGGTTATCTTCCCGATCCGGCTCCCAGTCTATTCGCCCTCGACTGTTTCTCTCTTGGCGCCATCACTATTTGAGGGACTTGCCATTGTGAGTATCGAGGCTCAATGCTCGCTTAAAGCCATTGTGTGTGCTCCTGAGTTTTGCCTCCGGAGTGCTCATGTGACGGATGCTGAGATTCTGGCAAATTAATTCTCCTTCTGGTGAGCCTGTGCTTGGGCGGATAAGGCTGTTGAGATGGCCCTTCGTATGACGATTTGATAGGATGTCTGTTCTTTGAAATGAAGCGGGCTTTGATGCAGATCAGACAGCGTTTTGTTCGAGTGTTTACTGATAGTTAATTGTGATTAATGTTCTTTCAGATTGTGCCTCTGCCATCGGATTCCGGCATTAACGCGTTTTGTTCTCTATGAACCGGTGCTATTTAGGATCGCTTTTCATTTTGATTTTTTCACCATTCATCGGCGTCTGGTCGGCTAATTCTCCAACAGCCTTGGACGATGAACTAGCGCCGAAAGGTTCTTTCGGTCTACGTCGTTTCGGCATGGCAAAACGCTCACCTTTTTGAGTTTACCGCAGGCGACCAATTTTGAGAAGTTGCATGGTACGACACGGTATCATTGTCATGTGCCCACGCTTTCATAACCCTCCGAGCTTGTCATCAGCACTCCGGTGTCGGTGTGCGAATTATTCATAGTCATCTGAACACTTCATCGGATAACGCAGTTCACCGTTTGCGAAACGCCCACTTATTGCACTTGGGCGTTTCTGCAAACGCTTATTCTGCCTGTTCCGACGAAGCCGGTCGGTATCTGGTTTGGTAATTCGCCGTTTGAACTTATTAATAACGGCATATGTCTTGATGATTATGCGTATAGCGTTAATGATCGAGAAGCGCTGCGCGCAGCACCCGGCATTTCCGAGAATGCCCGGTAATAGGTTGTGGGACGCTTTGTTAAGTTATGAAGAACTATTCATTTTGCCATTGATGTGTTCGCGTCCTATGTCAAGGAAGTGTCCGAGGCTCGTATGGTTATTCTTGGCGGCGCGGAGAGATGTCTCGCGGTTGAGGATAAGATTGCTTCCCTTTGGTCTTTCTTCAGACATTATTTTGCCTGGTATCCAGCGATGTAGCCCGCTTCTATTCGCTTTTCGATGTGTTCCTTTATGCCCCTCGCTTTATGAGGCCACCCATTTCTGCTGTCATTCAGGCAGCTGGCTTGCCATGCGTATTTTCGACAAATGTTCCTTCCGAGAGTGATGTCGTAGGTAACAGCAGGTTTGTGCATCTTTGGGATCTTCACTTGGAGACTGGGTCAGGGAGCCATTCGCCGCAATCGGGAGACGGGCGCGAGGCATTCGCTGCTGGAGAAAGGCTGGCTAAGGCCGGTTATTCCGTAGAGGCAAACGCGGATAAATTGATGGAGTACTCACCAGCGGCTTGTGCTCAAGCTGACGGTGCACTCAGATGTTGGCTCTTCTTATCTGCCTTTGTGATGGCGCTTGCGCTAAGTTCTGGGGCATCGTCTGCCCTTGAGCATGTTCTCCTCTGAAACGTAAAAACTCTACTTGGTTCTCTATTTCAGCCATACTTCTCTTGCGGCTTCGTCGTTCCCGTAACCGTCTGAGCTGACACCGCGATGCACCTAAGGCATATCGAACGATATCCCTTGCTTATCTGCCCCGGCATGGATGCGATAAACCGACAGATTCGAAATTGGGTTTGTCTTATTGTAAGCTGTTGTCGCTTTTGAACTCGAGTTACTGCACTTCTGGATAGTTGTCTCGGAGTGCGATTATTTGCTTTTATGTGCAGCTTATTTTACGATAGTCTTGCTGATGAGCCTCGTTCTTCCACGGTGCTGTATATTCGGTTGTTTTTCCCCACTTATTCCAACATTATGCGAGAGGCGATTGGTGGTGGCAATAGGTATGCTTGCCACCGCTTGACTAGGCAGAAAAAAAAATTCCTTTTTATTCTACTTGTATTGCTTGCATCTCTGTTTCATCGTTCTGCGATTGTGCTGCTCTTGTTGCTTCCAGTTGCAAGTTGTCGATATCACTGAAAAAGTTTATCTGTTTTTCTAATTATGGATTGCTTCGTTTCTCTTGCAGAAGTTTTTGCAGGCTGCAAACCTTTCTTGGAAAGACTAAGTTTTACGATGAGAACTTTTATGAGTTCAAATTACTTTGGAGCCCCTGTTCAGTTTTTTGTCTGAGTTGTCTCTTTGCATTGTGTATTTCAACTACGTCTGTGGTTATCCCATCGGATGGTCGGCACCCCATGGATTCGCATCTGAGCTGCTTTTGACTGGGAGTCTTGTTTTGGCTTTTACCGAGCGCGGTTGGGATGAAAGCTGAGGATTGTGAGCCGTTTAGCCATTATTTCGCGCCGCTCATTCTGTGTGCTCTTCCGGTTATCGCGGTGCCGACTAAAAGGGAGGCCTTTTAGTCGGTTATGTGCTTCTGGTTATTGCCGTTGTGTACTTCATCGTTATCGAAGCTCTACGCCCTGAGTGGCATGGAATTGTGCCATATATGTTCTGACTGGCTTTTAGATTCGGTTCATTCAGTTTTGTTTAGCTGTTATCTACTACTTGCAATAGGGGTCATATGGCTAGAGATTATGTTGGGATTATTCAGTGAGGAAGTTTCGCGAAGAGACGAATTTATTTGCAAAAAAATCGCCGCCAGCGTTTAAATCGTTGGCATTTTTCGATCATATCAAATAACTGTTGGGCAGGGTCTGTCTATCAAAGTCACTTGACTCCGCCGTATCAGTCTCCAACGGAAGGTCTATATTTTTTTCGCTTGATTACAAGGTTTTCCGCGAACCTTAGACATTATCTTTGTTGCACCCCTCGAGTTCATTGACGCGCATGAATCGTTGCATTACGACGTTTTGAGAGTCGTGGGAGACTGGCAAGCCGATTGCCTTAATTGATGACGTCGAGATAGTTTTCCTCCATTATCCAACGGTGAAAGAGGCTTCCGAAAAGTGGCAGACGGTGTTGAGCGAGTCAATTGGGATAACCTTGTTTATCAAGTTTAGCCAGATGAATAATTGCACTGACGAAAGCATCTTCGAAAGTTCGATGAGATTGATTTTTCCCAACAAAAAGCTTTGTTTCACTTCGAGACCTCATCCCGATTTACATTGTGCCGCTTTTTCATCCCAAGCTGCTTCGGTTTACGACGGTCGATATTACTAACGATACCGATAGGTTTTCGCAAGGGGTTTAATCTGTATAACTGGTTGAATCGTGCGCCCGCTTCGTATGCATTTTAATGAATGTACGATTTTGCGACTTGGCTTGGAGTTGTTTTGATACCAAAGAAGATTCATTACATTTGGTTGGGTGGAAAACCCCTTCCCCCGTTAGCAAAAAGAAATGCCTTGCATCTTGGCATAAATATATGCCCGATTACGAGGTCGTGCGATGGGATGAGTCGAATTTAGATTTTTACCCTGCGATTATGCTAGCGAGGCTTATAAAGCGAAAAAGTGGGCATTTGCCAGTGATTACGCTCGGTTTAAGATTCTCTACGAGCAGGGTGGCATATATCTGATACTGACGTGGAAGTTCTGTTGCTAGAGCCCATTCTCGAGCAAGGGTCCATACATGGGATTTGAGGTTGACTGCAGCGAGGCGACTAAAGGAACGGTTGCTTCCGGGTTGGCCTTAGCGGCCAACCCTGGCTTGGCTAGCGGCCAACCCTGGGCTTGGCCTGGTAGGGAAATCCTGATTCATACGAGCGAGCTCATTTTTATCAAGGATGATGGAAGTTACGACCTTACTACAGTCGTTGAGAGGGTTACTGGACATCCTTCTTCGAAAAGGCTTCGTGACGTTCCTCGGAATTCAAAGAAGTCGCTGGCGTGCGCATATATCCGAAAGGAATATTTTTGTCCTTAAAGACCCTATAAATTCTCGCTAGTCTGATTCTTACCGAGAATAGCTATTCAATTCATCATTATGACGGATCGTGGACGACGGGCAAGCAGAAGTTCCATAAGAGGATCGCTGGTGTTCTAGGGCCCACCCAACATCTTTTGTAAAGAGGATGCTGGGTCGTTCAGGCTAACAAAAGTTCTGCGCCACGAGACATGTGTTTGAGTAGATTGGTTTATTAATTGGCCGGAGCAGTTATTAACGTTAGAAAAACAGGATATTGTTTGGAATTACATCGGTAATGATTGCTTTCTGAATGTTAAGTTAACTCTGTTTTTGCCGCCGCTGTTATTAAGTTATTTCTTTCAGGCAAGCGGCGATAGGTCTCTGGTACGTTTTCGTTGCAATCCGTTTGCGCAGCTCGAATTTGGTTTTACCGCGACATTATCTAGAATATCCTTTACTGCCTCAGCGGGGCGCAAACACTTGCAAAAGACGGGTCTCGCGGATAATGAGAGAGCGGGTGGAAGTGATGTTAACTGGCACTTATTCAGACAAATTTAATGACATCGCGTATTGTCTACGTCATCGGTATTATCGCTTTGGTTTTTAGCCTCGACGCTTGGGCCTTCTATGTGTCATCTGTGACTGGGCACTTTGCCATTGAATGGTTCCTCTACCTGTGTGGATAGTGTTTTGATTTCTCAATATTTACCAATCTTTACTATCTTTACAAACTTACTTTTCTTCGTATTGGGGACGTCGCGAGCGAGAATCGAGCAAAAACAATTGCCCGTATTGTCAAATTATTATTACCGCAGTTCTTCTTATCTGGTGGTTTGCAGCTCTTTTGCCGCAGCAATGGGATTTTTGACATATAGCTTACTCTTAAGGTCAATTGTCGGAAGGGCTTTTGATTCCCTCGATCCGAAGGTTATTGGGATTTCTGATTGCCTCCCATTGACAAGAGCGAAGTTAAGGCAGTTTTAGCTCGATTACTTTTGTTGCATCGAGAGATGGTATTGTATCCGTTGCATGGTATGGAGCGACCCAAGCGACTTCATTAATCTGCTCTGCATACCTTGGGCTTGAGGAGAATGCAACGTACTCTGTACTTTTTACAGTTTGCGACGGCTTTATATAATCTTTGGGAGCGCTTATGCTCGCTCTTGTTTTCCTATGTATCAGTCTGCCTTTGTTGCCGAAGATGAAACCACCCAGCGACATGTCGTCGAGAGAGGTGTTTCTTGTTATGTATTAATGTATGTTGCAGGTGTGTTGTCATTGCTATTTTGTTTGCCGGTGCTGACGATTTTTAAGCACGATTTTATTTGCGACAGGGCTCTTTTTTCTTGGATTGGCTGCTTATTTGTTTTTACTTAACCAGCATTCTTTATTCTGCAATATTATCGTGAATATGAACGAGATTCCGTACCTAAAAGCTTACATTGTTAGCACGGCGGTTGGTATTCTTTGACATGCTTTGTGGCGTATTTGGAATGGGCCCCTGGGGACTTGTTCTTTTGGCCAAGCAGTTCCTCAACTAATGTATAACAATTGGAAATGGCCTAGCTATGTTTTAAATAGACTTGGTATTTCCTATTTTGAGATGCTAAGACACGGGTTAATTGGTGGATAGCAAGGATGCTTCACCGCTAAGATCTTGTTCTCGTTTTCGGTAGGATAACTCCTGAATATCATGAAATACCATCACCTATAATTTCTTTTGTCATCGGGACCAAATTGAGTTCCGGTGCCGTTCTATTTTTGCTGGGCGATCTCGGGTCGCTAACGAATGAATTGAAAAGATTGCGTCGAAAAGTGATGGTGGGCTTATAGGACAAAAAAGTGTGTCCACGTTAGGGCATCGGCGCAGGTCGATACCCCTTTTTTCGGTCGTTTAAATTCCGTGCCCGATTTTTAACCGCTCCGGACAGAATGTGTGTCCGGTTGCCCATCGTTCCCGCAGGTAGATAACTTTTTCCGGAACCGTTAAAAACACTTTCGGAAGGTCCCATGAAGGCCGTTAATTGGGTCCAAGCAACAGCAGGACGTCCACGCGGAGGTGACCGAGTAGCGGCCGCCCCCCAGGTCCGAGACGCGCCAGGCTGCGTGCCGGCGACCCGTCCGATCGGCCAGCGCAGCCCGCCGTTCGATCCTCCAGCGCAGCGCGCCGCCCTGGTGAGACCTGTAGAGTCGGTGGCGCAGCGTCGCGCTTCAGCAGGCGCGCGAGCGCCCGAGGAAAGCTTATGTTGTTTTATTCGAGCCCGCGACGGCCATGCCCCCCGCGTCGAGAGACGCCACGCGGTAGGCGCCGTCGTCGATGACCTTTTCTCCAAAGCTGCTATTTTGTATTCAGCAAGATTTTTATTTTTCTTCGCTTTTTCTTTTACTTTTGTTGAGTCCTCTTTGGCCTCAATTCTTCCTGCTCTTGCATCAAACTCTTCCTCTGAAACCTCTTTAATCACCAGTGATTTGAATGTAAAATCAGCATTTCCACCATTTATCAGCGTCATCCTGTAGCTGTAAAACGCCTTTTATCGCGGACAATAATACTCTGCGCCTGCATCATCGCCTGTCAAAAAATATGATACGAAGCATCAGTGCCTCCACTCACTGTTGTGATAGTCAATATTCACCGCAATGGAATATGCCCGCTCTCCATCGATGAGCGGAAAGCGACGGCTCTATCCTATTCCCCTAAAATTCGTCATAGAATACCATGTGTGAATCACCGTGCCCGGCGGCATGAGGCGGTTCTTATAAGAAACTGAACCATCCTCATTAAATTCAATTTTTTGATCCCATATACATACGAGTCCGATAGAAATTCCTTCCAGCGACCTGCCATGTGTCACCATACATATTGCTTTACCTGTCTTACTATTGTTCACTTAATATTTTGTTTCCTGTTTGTTCACACCTGACTGTGTGACCTGCAACGTTTATTTGTTTATCTTGAAAAATCATCATGCAGCAGATTATTGTACTGGCTCTTGAACCATGCCATAACATTTGCTGAATTGTCAGTATGTCTGCCGTGTGAG
>VOFC01002457.1_pt1 | contig 22767 bp, 29 predicted proteins | sample 5384161 | NCBI WGS metagenome assembly VOFC01 (sample SAMN12384722, study PRJNA508395) | human gut metagenome | isolation source: healthy gut B | host: Homo sapiens | reverse complement strand
CACACTGGAGGCGATGCTCCGTCAGGCAGACGGAGAATGCGTCATCGTTACGGATGTGCTGGGCGGCAGCGTGAATAAGGAAGCTGTCGTCTTTGCGGCACAGCCTGGTGTGCGCGTGATCACCGGAATGAATTTGACGCTGGTCGCAACTCTGCTGACCGAGGAGGAGTTGCCGCTGGACGAGCTGGTAAAAACCGACATCGCAGAGGCACAGGCTTCCATTCAGCAGCCGGAGTTCGTCAGTAAAGAAGAAGATTTCTGATAAGGAGGAAAAAATTTATGATCCAACTACTGCGCGTTGACCATCGTCTGCTGCATGGTCAGGTGGTTTTCAGCTGGTGTGGCCAGCTGAACCCCAACTGCATCCTGATCGCAAACGATGCGGCCGCTACCGATGATGTGCGCAAGGCTGCGCTGCGTCTGGGCAAGCCCAACAATGCCAAACTCGTCATCAAGACGGTGGATGATTCCATCGCCGCCATCAACGAGGGCAAGACCGACAAGTACAGCCTGATGATCGTGACCGGCAATGTCAAGGATGCGGTGCGTCTGGCGCGGGAGACCACCCAGATCAAGAGCATCAATCTGGGCGGCACAAAGTCTGCGCCGGACCGCCATGCACTGTCCCATACGGTCTATGTATCGGACGAAGAGGAAAAGCTGCTGCACGAGGCCGCTGCGGAGGGCATTGAGGTGTTCATCCAGGCAGTGCCCAGTGATGCCAAGAAAATATTGACCTGATCCATCAAGAACAGGGGGAAAACAACATGCTTGTAAAGACATTATTGATCGCACTGGTTTCCTTTATCGGTTTTCTGGAATGCGGCGTCGGCAACTCCATGATCCAGCGCCCCATCGTGATGGGCCCGCTGGTCGGTCTGGTGCTGGGCGATGTGAACGCGGGTCTGGCCGTGGGTGCTACGCTGGAGCTGGCCTTCATGGGCAACGTGACCATCGGCGCAGCGCTGCCGCCGGAGATTACCGCAGGCGGCATTCTGGGTACGGCGCTGGCCATTGTTTCCGGAAATGGCACAGAGGCTGCCCTTTGCACTGGCACTGCCCATTGCAACGGTGGCTCTGCTGATCAAGAACACCTTCTATCTGACCGCCCGCAGCTGGTTTTTGCATAAGTCTGATAAATATGCGGCTGAAGGCAACGCCGCCGGCGTGAATGCCATGCACATGATCAGCTTCCTTTCCTACGATATCGTCATGTCTCTGGTCATCGCCATCTGCTTCTACTGCGGCAGCGACGCGGTGCAGAGCTTCCTGGCCATCATCCCCGCATTCATCATCCGCGGCATTTCCGTGGCCGCCGGCATTCTGCCTGCACTGGGCTTTGCTATGCTGGGCAAGATCCTCATCAGCCCCAAGGTTGCTCCGTATTTCCTGCTGGGCTTCCTGCTGGCTGCATACCTCAATGTTCCCGTGCTGGGCATTGCACTGCTGGGCGTGATCATGTTGGCTCTGATGCTGGTCAACTACCAGAACAAGCCGAATAATACTGCTGTGGTTGACGGAGGTGCTGACGATGACTTCTAATAACGAGAAAAAGCTGCTCACCAAGAGCGATATCAACAGGGTTTTCTGGAGATCCTTTACGGTCAATGCATCCTTTAACTACGAGCGTCAGATGAGTCAGGGTGCGCAGTATGCGCTGTCCCCGATTCTACAGAAGCTGTATCCGGACAAGAAGGAGCTGGGCGAGGCACTGCAGCGTCACGCCGAGTTCTTCAACACCACGCCCATGCTCTGCCCCTTTATCTTCGGCATTACAGCGGCCATGGAGGAGGAGAACGCCACACAGGAGGACTTTGACCCCAACACCATCAACTCGGTCAAGGCTGGTCTGATGGGCCCTCTGGCCGGTATCGGCGACTCGGTATTCTGGGGCACCCTGCGTCCTCTGGCCGGCGGCATCGCCTGCTCGCTGGCACTGACGGGGAATCTGTTTGCGCCGTTCCTGTTCCTGCTGCTGTTCAACATCCCCAACGTGCTGGTGCGCTACTTCGGCTGCCACTGGGGCTACAACTCCGGCATGAAGGCACTGAACCGCTTTGAGGAGCTGGGCCTGACCGAAAAGATCTTTACCGCAGCGGCCATCATTGGTCTGCTGGTCATCGGCGGTATGTCGGCCTCCATGGTCAGCATCAACCCGGTCGTTGCCATTGGCAGCGGCGACAACGCCATCAAGCTGATCGATGTCATCAACGGCATCATGCCCAAGGTGCTCTCGCTGCTTACCACATTGGGCGTCTACAGGCTGCTCAAGAAGGGCACGAAGCCCAACACGATCCTGCTTGGCATCATCGTAGTCAGTGTGCTGCTCGCTGCCATCGGTATTTTCTGAGCAGAACTTTTCAAGACGGCGATTTTATAGTAAAATGGAAAGCGGATGGGAGCGTGGGCTGACATCCGCTTTCCCACTTATCAGGAGGCTGCAATGAACTGTACCGAAGAATTTATTGCGAAAATGAAGCAGAAGGATATCGTCATCAACTTTGTGCAGGCATGGCGCAATGATACGCTGGAGGAAAGCTATGCCCGGCTGGATAAGCCTACGCGCCTGCACGCTTATTCGGTAAGCAAGAGCGTTACCTCCATCGGTGTGGGGCTTGCCGTGCAGGAGGGGCTGCTGCGGCTGGACGACCGGGTGCTCAGGTTCTACCCGGAGTATGATCCCGCAGAGCTTGCACCGAACCTGCGCCGCATGACCGTGCGAGACCTGCTGATGATGGGCTGCGGCTCCAAGGATAAAATGTTCTTCTGGAATGATGCGCAGCGGCTGCAGTGCAGGGACTGGCAGGATTATTTCCTGCGAAATGAGTTCCCCTATGAGCCGGGCACCCGGTTCGAGTACAACAATTTCAACAGCTATATGTGCAGCTGCATCGTGGAGCGCGCTGCGGGCTGCACCCTAAAGGACTACATGACGCCCCGCTTTTTTGATAAGCTGGGCATCGGCAACCCGGACTGGCTCACCTGCCCCATGGGACATTCTGCCGGAGCGAACGGCCTGTTTTTGAGCATTGACGAGATGTCCCGCATCGGGCAGTTCCTGCTGCACGACGGTTGCTGGAACGGCGAGCAGCTTCTGGACCCCGCATATTTGCATGAGGCAGAAAAAACCAGTACCCGGTCAATGCCCCCAAGCACGGCTACGGCTATTTCTTCTGGACGAACCCGGACGACGAATCCTACCGCGCAGACGGTATGTATGGTCAGTACATCGTGGTGGTGCCCAAGAGCAAAGCGGTGGTCACGGTGCAGGCGCTGGACAGTAAAAAATTCTTCGACGATGTGTGGTCGGAGCTGGTAGTCCCCTTTCTGAACAAGGGCTGAGCGTAAAAAACAACAGGAGCAAAGGTGACAATGGCAAATCTGCAGAAGCTGAATCCGACCCAGCAGGAGCTGTACAACTATCTGGAACAGCAGACCGGACAGGTGAACTTTGAGGTGCTGCAACCGTTTACCACGCAGGAAATGGGTGCGGTGCTGCACATCAGCCGCAACACGGTGAGCCAGTACCTGAACGAGTTTTTCAAAGAGGGCTGGATGGTCAAGATCAATACCCGGCCGGTCTATTATTTCCTGCGGGAGGCGCTGATCCGGAAATTCAACGTTCAGACGCTGGATGCTGAATATGAGGATCTGCAGTTTCTGCAGCAGGATCTGAACCATGGCCGCTGTGCGGGCAGCTGCTTTGCGGGAGTCATCGGCTATCACCTCAGCCTGAAATCCGCCGTGGAAAAATGCCGTGTGGCGGTGGAGTATCCGCCCACCGGCCTGCCGCTGGTGCTGGCGGGCGAAAAAGGCACCGGCAAGCGTCTGCTGGCCGGTAAGACCTGGGAGTATGCAAAGGAAAAGCAGGTCGTGCCGGCAGAGAGCCGTTTTTCCGAGCTGGACTGCGCCATGTGGGGCGCAGCAGAGCCGGGCGGCACCGGCTTTGCCGCTTCGTTCAAACGCAGGCTGGAGGCTGGCACCGGCAGCGATTTTTTGTACCTGCACGGCTTTGACCAGCTGGAGAGCAGTGTGCAGGCCGAGGCGGTGCGCTTTTTAACGGCAGTGCTGCCGGAGCTGGGCGCGAAGTATCCGCGCCTGATCTTCGGTGTGCAGACGGTGCCGCCCTCGCTCAAGAACAGTGTGCCGGTGCAGGCAGAGCTTCTGCCGCTGCGCAGCCGGTCGCTGCTGGAGAAAAAACGGCTCATCTATCGTTTTCTGATGCAGGAGGAGCAGCGCATCGGCCGCAGGGTGCAGGTGACGGGTCAGGCATACCAGATGCTGATGCAGTATCCGTATGAGCGGAACGTGGGTCAGCTGGAGCAGGTCATCCGTACCAGCTGCACCAATGCATACTCCCGCAGCCGGGATGGCGGCATCTGCATCGGGCTGCCGGTGCTGCCGGATGCCGTGTTTGAGAGCTGCCTGCTGCTGCCGGAGGCCGGTGCGCAGAACCATCCGCTGACACTGGACGACCTGCGGGAGGACTGCGGCTTTGAAAGAGGAGCACCGTCTGCTGGAGGAGATCCGGGAGCAGGGGCGGCTGTATTTACAGGGCAGTCTGGAATGTGCCGGATTCTGCACCCGCATGGTGCACCGGCTGGAGGAGTACAACAACTACATCCTGTTCCAGAACAAGATCGCAGATGAGCGCCTCAAGGGCATCGAACAGGGAATGCTGCGCATCTCGGAGCGCATCCATGAGCTGTACGGCGTCGGCTTCCCCAACAGCTTTATCCTGATGCTGGCGCGGTGGGTGTATTTCGGCAATGTGTTCGATGATGCCTTGCCGGAGGACAACGCCGAGATGCAGCAGCTGGTGGCAGACCTGACCGAGGCTGTCCGGCGGGATGCGCCCTACAGTTTTGCGGTGGCAAGTGATCTGCTGCTGATGGTGCAGAACACCACCGATGTGCATTTCTCGTCCATCGGCATCCTGATGATCAGCGCCTTTGTGGAGGTGCTGCACCGCCCCGGCAACAAGCTGCCAGTGCAGGCGTTCATCATCTGCCACGGTTACGCTACGGCCAGCAGCATTGCAGACGTGTGCAACAAGATGCTGCATAAGTATCTGTTCAACGCCATCGATATGCCCTATGATGTGCCGGTCAGCGAGATCGTCAGTCAGGTCAAAAAAGATCCTTTATTTCAACGAGAACCGCGATGTGCTGATCCTGGTAGACCTCGGCTCACTGGAAAATATCACCGAGCTTCTGGACGACCTGCCGAATGTCAACCTCGGGATCATCAACAATGTTTCCACAGCGATGGCACTTTCGGTGGGCAGCCATATTCTGGACGGGATGCCGCTGGCAGAGGTTCTGGAAAATGCCAAAAATGCTTCGCAGACCCGCTATAAGATCCTGGAAAAAGCCCGCAAAGAGGATGTGATCCTGTTTGTGAGCGAGAGCGGCAGCAACGTCGCTGCAAAGGTGAGCGAGCTGTTCATGCACAGCCTGAATCATCTGAACACGAAGGTAAACGCGCGCTTTTTGTGCTACGATGTGCAGACCTATGAGCAGCTGCGTCAGAATGGCCACTGGGACACCTGCAACGTGCTGTTTGCAGCGTCCACCATGGAGCTTGGCCCGGCGGATTTCCCGGTGGTGGCTGTGGAGGACATCATCACCCAGCGCGGACTGGATAAGATCAAAAGCGGCCTCAGCGGTTATCTGACCGAGGAAGAGTTCGAGCACTTCAAGCAGAATCTGGTCAATCAGTTCTCGCTGGAGAATGTGGTGGAATCGCTCACCATCCTGAATGCATCGCGGGTGCTTTCGCTGGTAGCAGATATGCTGGAGGAGATGCAGCGGGCGCTTGGCTCCCACTTCCAGCCCAAGACCGTGGTGGGTCTGAACCTGCACATCAGCTGCCTGATCGAGCGGCTGGTGAAAAAAGAGGAGATCAAGAGCTACCGTGAGCTGGAACGCTTCTGTGAAGAGCACCGGGACTTTGTGGCACTGGCGCGGCGCTGCTTTGCCAACATTGCCGAGCAGTACCGCATCAACCTGCCGGACAGTGAGATCGGCTATATTTACGATTATATTTCCCACGATTACAGCGATGAAAGTCCTTGGAAAAATGAGTTTTGAACCAATGGGAGGAAAGTTAAATGGATTACAATAAAGCTGCTCTGGAAATGCACGAGACCCACAAAGGCAAGGTGGGTATCGTGAGCAAGGTGGAGGTCGCTACCCGCGACGACCTGTCCACCGCCTACACTCCCGGCGTGGCAGAGCCCTGCCGCAGGATCAAGGAAAACCCCGAGGATGTGTATAAGTATACCTTCAAGGGCAACATGGTAGCCGTTGTCTCCAACGGCACGGCTGTGCTGGGTCTGGGCGATATCGGCCCGGAAGCCGGTCTGCCGGTCATGGAGGGCAAGGCCGTGCTGTTCAAGGAGTTCGGCGGTGTGGACGCCTTCCCCATCTGCATCGACGCCCATGACGCTGCCAGCGTCATTGCTGCCTGCAAGGCCATTGCGCCCACCTTTGGCGGCATCAATCTGGAGGACATCAAGAGCCCCGAGTGCTTTGAGATCGAGGAAACCTTGGAGCGGGAGCTGGACATCCCGGTGTTCCACGATGACCAGCACGGCACCGCGATCGTGGTCACTACTGCCCTCATCAACGCTCTGCGTGTGGTGGGCAAGAAGATGGAGGATGTGCACATCGTGCTGAATGGCCCCGGTGCTGCCGGTACTGCCATCATCAAGATGCTCATGACCGCAGGCGCAAAGGACATCATTGCAGTGGATCAGTTCGGCACCCTGTACAAGGGCTGCAACAGCGCCGAGGCCCACAAGAACTGGCTGGGCGAGGTGACCAACCCCCCCAGACAGGTCAAGGGCGGCCTGAAGGAGGCACTGGAAGGTGCCGATGTGTTCATCGGCGTGTCCAAGCCCGGCATCCTGACCACTGAGCTGTGCAAGACCATGAACAAGGACGCCATCGTCTTTGCCATGGCCAACCCTACCCCGGAGATCATGCCGGACGAGGCCAAGGCCGGCGGCGTGCGGGTGATGGCTACCGCCCGCAGCGACTTCCCCAATCGGGTCAACAACGTGCTGTGCTTCCCCGGCCTGTTCAAGGGCGCGCTCAGCGTCCGTGCCTGATGTCCGGGCGCCCCGGATTTTGCGGCCGGGAGCCATGGGTTAGAAATCTGAATGAATGCTGTTGTTTTTTGCGCTGGTGATGTCAATTTTAATGGAATCTTTATACTTCTACAATTTTCTTTACGGCTCTTTTATCTATTCCATGCTAATCTTTATGCACACGGATAGGTAAAGGAGCTTTTATGATTCAATATCCTCGTTACAGGCAGCACCGTTTTTCTTCTTTTTTCAGGTCATTATTGCAGGTTTTGCGGCAGTTGATCTGGTGGGCGCATTGCTTCTGATGCTCCCCGATCGCTGCACAGCAGCGGTGCGTTACACCGTTCCATGAGGCACTGTTTACCTCCACTTCCGCCCTTTGTGTGACCGGACTTGTGGTACAGGATACCGGCAGCTACTGGTCGGCATTCGGGCAGAGTGTAATTCTTCTTCTGATTCAGATCGGAGGATTGGGTGTCATTACGGTAGGCGCTGCCTTTGCGCTGCTTTCTGGGCGAAAGATCTCCCCAAGCAGCGCAGCACGATGCAGGAAGCTACGGCTGCCCCGCAGATGGGCGGCATCGTGCGGCTGACAGGCTTTATTCTGCGGGTCACTGCCCTGTTTGAATTGGTCGGTGCTGCACTGCTGCTGCCGACATTTTGCGCCGATTATGGACTGCGCGGGATCTGGTATGCACTGTTTCATTCCATTTCGGCGTTCTGCAATGCCGGGTTTGACCTGCTGGGAACAGAGGGGGCAAAATTTGTTTCGCTGACACAGTATGCAGGTGACCCATTGCTTACCACAGTGATCGCGGCCCTGATCGTCTTTGGCGGTCTTGGCTTTCTGACATGGGAGGACATTTATACATATCGCCTTAATTTTCACCGTTACCGGATGCAGAGCAAGGTGATCCTTGTCACAACGGCATTTCTTCTGGTACTGCCGACGCTGTACTTTTTATTGCTTCGAGTTCACGGCAGGCTCTGCCCGGCAGCGCATTTTATTGTCGATGTTCCAATCCGTTACCCCCGTACTGCCGGTTTTAACACCGCCGATCTTGCTGCGATGGGCAGCACTTCACAGGCATTGATGGTGGTTCTGATGCTGTTGGGCGGTTCGCCCGGCTCCACGGCAGGCGGCATGAAAACCACAACATTTGCCGTTCTGCTGGCCAATATGTGGGCGACCTTCCGCCGCAGAGAAGATGCCGAATTTTTCGGGCGGCGCATAGATGGTTCCGCGGTCAAGAATGCTGCCACGATCGCAGGGATGTATTTGACGCTGTTCTTCCTCGGAGCCTTTGTCATTGCTACGGCCGAGCAGCTGCCGATGTCGGTCTGTCTGTATGAAACTGCTTCGGCTGTGGCAACGGTGGGTCTGACATTGGGCATCACGCCGCAGTTGGGCATCCTTTCGCAGGGGTGCTGATCGCACTGATGTTTTTAGGACGTGTTGGCGGATTGACGTTGATCTATGCGACATTTGGCAGCAGCCCTGCCCACTCTCGTCTGCCGCAGGAGAAAATCGCAATCGGATAAAGGAGACAGGTATGAAATCGATTCTTTTGATTGGGCTCGGCCGTTTTGGCCGCCATATTGCACGGGAACTGAATGAACTGGGTCATCAGGTCATGGCGATCGACAGCAACGAAGACCGTGTGAACGCCGTGCTTTCCTATGTGACGAATGCACAGATCGGTGACAGCACCAGCGAATACTTTCTGCGTTCCCTTGGTGTCGGCAATTTTGATGTGTGCATCGTAACGATCGGCGGTAATTTTCAGAATTCGTTGGAAACAACATCGCTGCTCAAAGAATTGGGGGCAAAGTTTGTGGTCTCTCGTGCAGAGCGGGATGTACAGGCCAAGTTTCTGCTGCGCAATGGTGCGGATGAAGTGGTCTACCCGGAAAAGCAGCTGGCAAAGTGGGCAGCGATCCGATACAGCTCCGAACACATTCTGGATTATATCGAGCTGCAGGATGACCACGCCATCATGGAAGTGACTATTCCGCCGGAATGGATGGATCGCCCGATTGGCGAGATCAATATTCGAAAAAAGTACAACATCAACATTCTTGCACTGAAAAAAAGACGGAAAGCTCGATATGAGCATTACGCCGGATACGCAGCTGTGCCGGGATGAAAGTATGCTGGTTTTGGGAAAATACGCATCGATCCAGAAGTGTTTCCGGCTCTAAAAAGATAGGACGGATCGTATGGATGTCGCTTTGTTACTGATGGTTCTTGGAGTCATGTTGAGTGGCTTTTGGGCAGCAGATGCGCTGGATCACATACGACGGGAGATCATTCGCCAAGAAGGAAAAAGACGCGGCTGGTGGTCGTGACCATCAAATTGTGCTATACTGTGGGCAAGGCAGGTGATCTTCATGAATCGGAATAACCCACCCACTGAACATATTCTGGCGTGTCTGTCGTCCTCTCCCTCCAATGCAAAGATCGTGCGGACGGCGGCAACAATGGCAAAGGCGTTTGGAGGGACCTTTACAGCTCTGTATGTCCGGACTCCGGATTCGGATCAGATGGGAAAAGAAGATCGTCGGCGCTTGCAGCAGCACATTCGTATGGCAGAACAGGCAGGTGCCGACATTTCTACGATCTACGGCGATGACATTTCACAGCAGATCGCAGAGTTTGCCCGGATCTCCGGCATTACAAAAAATCGTACTGGGGCGCTCCAGTGTACATCGCCGCCATTTCTGGAGTGGACCGTCACTGACTGAAAAATTGACGCTGACTGCACCCAATCTGGATATTTATATCATCCCGGATGCTTCTGCAGAGACCGGCTATGGTTCCGGACGGAAGCTGTTTACCCGTCCGCTTCTGCCGTCTGTCCGTGATCTGCTGATCACCGCAGGCATCCTGAGCTGCATCACGCTCATCGGCTTCTTTTCCTGCAACTGGACTTTGAGTGTTGCGCTGTACAATTTTTTTTCTGACGGAACCGCGCCTGACATTCCATGCCTATGATCCGGGGTATCAAATCACCTTTGTGCTGATGCTGACTTCTGCCATCGTCACCTGTGCGCTGACAACCCGGTTGAAAGATCAGGCAAAAATGTCTGCACAGGCAGCGTTCCGTACAAAAATACTGTTTGACACAAATCAGCTTTTACAGAGAGCAAAAAGCGAGGAAGAAATCCTCTCTCAGACAGCTTCCCAGCTGATGAAGCTGCTGAACCGGAGCCTGATCGTCTACCCGGAACAAAACGGAGATCTTGGGGCAGAACAGATTTTTTCGGTTGACGGGGAAACGGCGCAAAACATCTTTTCTGCACCGGAAGAACGTGATGCGGCAAACTGGACGTTTGCCAACAAAAAGCGTTCCGGCGCAGGCACGGATAGCTACCCGGACGCAAAGGGACTTTATCTTGCACTTCGGACCGGAGGCGGCGTGTTTGGAGTGATCGGGATCGATCTGTCCGAAAAACCGCTGGATGCCTTTGAAAACAGTGTGCTGCTTTCCATTCTGGGCGAAGGTGCGCTGGCCATCGAAAACCGCAGAAACGCACTAGAAAAAGAGCAGGCAACCGTGCAGGCAAAAAATGAAGAGCTGCGGGCAAACCTGCTGCGCACGATCTCCCATGACCTTCGCACCCCGCTGACCTCCATTTCCGGCAATGCCAGCAATCTGCTTTCCAACGGAGAAACGCTGGATACAGAGACCCGGAACAAGATCTGCACCGATATTTTTGACGATGCTCAATGGCTGATCGGTCTGGTGGAGAATCTGCTTTCCATCACCCGCATTGAAGATGGGCGGATGAATCTGCAGATCTCGCCGCAGCTGATGGACGAAATGATCGAAGAAGCACTGCATCATGTCAACCGGAAAAGCTGCGAACATACCATCACAACACAGTATGGGGACGAGATCCTCTTGGTCAATGTGGATGCACGGCTTATCATGCAGGTCATTATCAATCTGGTGGACAACGCCATCAAATACACCCCTGTGGACTCGGTCATTCAGATTTCGGCTTACCGGAAAGACCATCAGGTCGTAGTGGAAGTTGGCAGATAACGGTCCCGGCATTCCGGATCGCGCAAAAGCACAGGTGTTCGAGATGTTTTATACCGGGCAGAGCCGCATTGCAGACAGCCACCGCAGTCTGGGGCTGGGACTTGCGCTCTGCCGTGCGATCCTGACGGCTCACGGCGGAACATTGACCCTGCGTGACAACATTCCCAATGGCAGTGTCTTTTCCTTTGCATTGCCGCAAAGCGAGGTGAACATTCATGAATAAGCCGTCCATTCTGGTCGTAGAGGATGATGTTCCTGTACGGTGTCTGATCACAACGACCCTGAAGACCCACGGCTATAAATATCTGACTGCTTCCAATGGGGAAACGGCGATCATGATGGCCACCAGCCACAATCCGGACATCATGCTGCTGGATCTTGGGCTGCCCGATATAGACGGCATCGAGGTCATCCGCAGCGTCCGCACATGGTCGAATCTACCCATCATCGTTTTGAGTGCCCGGAGCGAAGATTCTGATAAGATCGAGGCACTGGACAACGGCGCAGACGATTATCTGACAAAGCCGTTTTCCGTGGATGAGCTGCTGGCAAGACTGCGTGTAACGCAGCGCCGATTGAATCTGCTGGCTTCTGACGGCATCAACAGTCCGGTTTTTGTCAATGGTCCTTTGAAGATCGACTTCTCGGCCGGGTGTGTCTGGCTGGGTGAGAATGAATTGCATCTGACCCCCATCGAGTACAAACTGCTGTGTGTGCTGGCGCATAATGTGGGCAAGGTGCTGACGCATACCTCCCTCACGCAGAAAGTATGGGGCAGTACGCAGGAAAATGACATTGAGGATACCGGATGCTGCGCGTGGAAAATGATGCAGCCATCCCCGAAGAATAACCTGCATAAAAGGTTCCGGTGCCCACACCCGTGCCAAGTGGATGGACCGGTATCTGGATCAAACGCAAAATGCCCGCCCACTGTGGGTTTTCCACGGTGGGCGGGCATGATCGTTTTCAGGAGAGTGAGTCTCAGCGCTGCAGGACTTTTTTCCCGGTCAGCGGGTCGGGGATGCCCAGCAGGGCCAGAATGATGGCCATGCGGATATACACACCATTGTGCACTTGATCAAAGTAGGCGGCACGGGGGGTCGTCATCCACATCCTGCTTGATCTCGTCGATGCGGGGCAGCGGATGCAGCACCGGCATATCCTGCGGTGCCTTCTGCAGCAGCGCTTCGTCCAGCTGGTAGCAGCCTTTCAGGCGCAGGTATTCTTCCTCGTTGAAAAAGCGCTCTTGCTGGATACGAGTCATGTACAGCACATCCAGATGCGGCAGCTCGGCTTCAAGGTCAGCCGTTTCCTTATAGATCTGATGGGTCGGCTCCAGCGATTCATTCTTCACATACTGCGGCAGGCGCAGATCTTCCGGCGAGATGAATACGAACCGGTTGCCCTCAAACTGGCTCAGGGCAGCGGTCAGGGGGAGTGGACCGTGCGCCCGAATTTGAGGTCGCCGCAGAAACCGATGGTCAGATGGTCCAGCCGCCCCTTGCGCTGGCGAATGGTCATCAGGTCGATCATGGTCTGGCTGGGGTGGGCGTGTCCGCCATCCCCTGCATTGATGACGGGAACGCGCATACATGGATGCCCGCAGCGCCGCGCCCTCCTTGGGGTGGCGCATGGCAATGATGTCGGCATAGTTGCTTACCACGCGGGCGGTGTCGGCCACCGTCTCGCCCTTGCTGGCGCTGGAAAGCTGCGCCCCTGCAAAGCCCAGCGTCTTACCGCCCAGCCGCAGCATGGCAGACTCGAAGGAAAGGCGGGTGCGGGTGCTGGGCTCGTAGAACAGGGTGGCCAGAATGCGGCCATCGCACAGGTGGGCGTAAGGGCGGGGTCAGCTTCCATCCGGTCGGCAAGGTCGAGCAGTGCCAGCTGCTCAGCCAGAGAAAAAAGCTGTTGGGTTCAATAAAGTGTCTCACAGCCATTCTCCTTTCAGCACGAACTTTTCACGCTCGGCACCGGTGGAAACGAACTGGATCTCGTGACCCAGCTGCTTTTCCAGAAATTCCACGTAAGCCTTGGCCTCTTTGGGCAGCTCATCCCAGCTCTTGCAGCCGGAGATGTCCTTCTGCCAGCCGGGCAGCATGGTGACCACCGGCTCTACACGGTCCAGATCGGACAGCGGGTCGAAGCTGGGGACTTGCACGCCATCCAATGTGTAACCGGTGATCACCGGGATCTCTTTCATGCTGCTGAGCACATCCAGCTTGGTGAGGGCGATCTTGTCCGCGCCCTGACAGGCCAGACCGTAGCGGCTGGCCACGCAGTCAAAGGGCCTACCCGGCGGGGACGTCCGGTGGCAGCGCCGTACTCGCCGCCGGCCTTGCGCAGCTGCTCGTTCCAAGCTTCGCCCATGGCATTTTCTGCGGCAAAGGGGCCTGCACCCACGCAGGTGGAGTAGGCCTTCAGCACACCTACCACGTGATCCAGCTTGCAATTGGGGATGCCTGCACCCAGCGGCGCATAGGCGGCCAGCGTGTTGGAGCTGGAAGTGAAGGGAAGATGCCGTAATCGATATCCCGCATGGCACCCAGCTGCGCTTCCAGCACGATGTGCTTGCCGCTGTCGTGGGCCTGCTGCAGGAATGCGCCTGCATCACAGATATAGGGGAGAAACTGTCCGGCCTGCACCCGGCACCACTCCAGCAGAGCATCGTAGCTCATGGGCTCCTGATGATAGCAGCCCGCAAGCTCCAGATTCTTGGATTCCAAAATCATGTGCAGGCGGTCCTGCACCCGCTTTTCGTTCAGGTGCAGCAGATCCCCCAGACGCAGGGTCTTTTGCGGTACTTGTCGCTGTAGGCGTAGGCGATGCCGCGACGGGTGGAGCCGAAAGCGGTGCCCTTTCTGGCAAGGCGGTCTTCTTCCAGACCGTCCTGCACCTTGTGCCACGGCATGGAAATGGTGGCCTTGTCAGAGAGTTTCAGGTTCTCCGGGCCGACGGTGATGCCGCGCGCCTCGATGGCGTCCATCGCCCCGGCCAGATGGTCCAGGTCGATGACCATGCCCGCACCCAGCACACAGGTCACATCCGGGTGGAGGATGCCGGAGGGCAGCAGGTTCAGGATGAACTTGCCCTGCTCCGTGACGACGGTGTGGCCGGCATTGTTGCCGCCCTGATAGCGGGCCACCACATCGGCGTTTTCGGCTAACAGGTCGATGACACGGCCCTTGCCCTCATCGCCCCAATTGATACCAGTAACTGCGGTAAGCATAACTCTTTATTTACCTTCTTTTTCGCTGTTTACGATAGCCTGCACCTTGGTGGGCAGACCATAGATGATGAAGCCGGTGGCATCGCTCTGCTTGTAGTCGCCGCCTGCGGCAAAGGTGGCGATGTCTTCACGATACAGAGAGTAGGGCGACCAGACCCCGGCGTTGATGAGGTTGCCCTTGTACAGTTCCAGACGCACCTTGCCGGTGACATGCTCCTGCGTAGAGGTGACAAAGGCACTCAGCGCTTTGCGCAGCGGGCTGAACCACTGGCCATCATACACCAGTTCGCCAAAGGTGATGGCTAGCTCGCGCTTCTTGTGGGCGGTGAGCTTGTCCAGCGTCAGAGTCTCCAGCACTTCGTGGGCTTTGTAGAGGATGGTGCCGCCGGGGGTCTCATAGACGCCGCGGCTCTTCATGCCCACAAGGCGGTTCTCCACTACATCGTACAGGCCGATGCCGTTGCGGCCGCCGATCTCATTCAGCTTTGCGATGATGGCAGCGGGCTTCAGCTTCTCGCCGTTCAGGGCCACCGGCACGCCCTGTTCAAATTCCAGCTCCACAAACTCGGACTTGTCCGGTGCGGTCTTGGGACTGACACCCAATTCGAGGAAGCCGGCCTTATCGTACTGCGGCTCGTTGCCGGGGTCTTCCAGATCAAGACCCTCGTGGCTCAGATGCCACAGGTTCTTGTCCTTAGAGTAGTTGGTCTCCCGGCTGATCTTCAGCAGGATGTGATGAGCCTCGGCATAGTCGATCTCTTCATCGCGGCTCTGGATGTCCCACTCGCGCCACGGGGTGATGATCTTCAGATCGGGTGCAAAGTGCATGATGGCCAGCTCAAAGCGCACCTGATCGTTGCCTTTGCCGGTGCTGCCATGGCAGACGGCGTCGGCACCCTCGGCGCGGGCGATCTCCACCACGCGTTTTGCCAAAATGGGGCGGGCAAAGCTGGTGCCCAGCAGATAACCCTCGTAATCGGCCCCGGCCTGCATGGTGGGGATGACGTAATCCTCCACAAATTCGTCGGTCAGGTCTTCGATGTACAGCTTGGATGCGCCGCTTGCCTTGGCGCGCTCCTCCAAGCCTTCCAGCTCACCCTTCTGGCCCACATTGCCGCACACGGCAATGACCTCGCAGTTGTTGTAGTGCTCTTTCAGCCACGGCACGATAATCGAGGTATCCAGACCACCGGAGTAAGCCAGCACGACCTTTTTGATCTCAGACATAAGAACAGCCTCCGTTCACAAAACTACTTGATATACATTCGATTCCCTCTTGCAATGTTCGATTGCAGTGCTTATTATACGAGCAGACAGAGGATGTGTAAAAAGTATCCTGCACATGGCGGCAATATGATTTTTACATAAAAAGAGGGGACAGCTGCAACAGATACGATGCAGCTGCCCCCTGCGCAGAATGCGCTCAGGCGTAAAACAAAAAATTCAGAAAGATCATCTGTGGTGCGGCGCGGCGCTCTCCTTTAATTCCTGCTGCTGTTCCTGCAGCTCCTGCCGGAGGGCGTGGTCGATCTCCCGGGTCTCCTGCCGGATCTCGGCAAGGTCCAGCGCCTTGGCCGCGGTGAGGAAGATCTCCGGGTCGGGCTTTGACGAGGTGAACTGCTCGCCGGAAATAAGGGCCTTGAAGTGATCGGTCATGTGCCAGTTGTTGAGGTGCCGCAGGATGGACGCCATCCGGCTGGAGGAAGCCACCACCATGGGGATGTGCTGCGCTTCCAGATAGGCGATGAGTTCATCCAGACCCGGCTTTTTGGGCGGCGGTGCCTGAAAGGCCGTCTCCGCCTGCGCGTGCAGGGCATCCATGATGGCATCGGTGTCGCAGTCCGGGCCGTAGAAGCGGCGCAGCACGGCCCGCATGGAATCGCCTGCCGAGCCGCGCGCGGCAGCGTCCAGCCCTTCCTTATAAGGAAGGCCCAGTGTGGCCAGTGCGGGCTTCCACAGGGTGGCCCAGATGCGCTCGGTGTCGAACATCAGGCCGTCCATATCAAAAATAACACCTTTTATCATTGTGCAAAAGCTCCTTTCTGAGCCTGTAAGATCCGGCTTATGCCCTCATTGTATCATATTTGGGCAGTTTGCACATGGAAAAGCAGGCAATTTAGCGCAACTTAACCTGTCCAAAGATGAAAGATTTTTCGTTTCCTTGTAAATCACATTCATATTATTATAATAGAAAACAACATTCGGTGTTTGCGGGCGCATTTTCACTCGCTGCGCCCGAGATCAGGAAAGAGGGAAAATAAATCATGTTGGATATCAAGATCACCCGTACCACTGCTCCGAAGGCAAAGCCTGACGAGAGCAATCTGGGTTTTGGCAAGAAGTTCACCGACCATATGTTCGTGATGGATTACACCGAGGGCGAAGGCTGGCACGATGCCCGCATCGTCCCCTACGGCCCCTTTGAGCTGGACCCGGCTACCGTCGTGTTCCACTACGCTCAGGAGATCTTTGAGGGCATGAAGGCATACCGCACGGCCGATGATACCGTCCAGCTGTTCCGCCCGGACTGCAACGCAAAGCGTTTCCAGGACTCCGCCGACCGTCTGTGCATCCCCAAGATCCCTGTGGAGGACTACATTCAGGCCGTTGAGACGCTGGTGGATGTGGACCGTGACTGGGTGCCTCATTCCGACGGTGCTTCCCTGTACATCCGTCCCTTCGTGTTTGCAAACGACGTGGGCCTGGGCGTGCACGCTTCCAAGCACTACCTGTTCTGCATCATCTGCGCTCCCTCCGGTGCTTACTACGCCGAGGGCATCAACCCCGTGCGCATCTATGTGGAAGACGAGTACATCCGTGCCGCTCCCGGCCTGACCGGCTTCACCAAGTGCGGCGGCAACTACGCTGCTTCCATCAAGGCCGGTGAGCTGGCCGAGGAGCAGGGCTACGCACAGGTGCTGTGGCTGGACGGCGTGGAGAAGAAGTACGTCGAGGAAGTCGGCAGCATGAACATCATGTTCAAGATCGACGGCAAGGTGTACACCGCTGCTACCGTCGGCACCGTTCTGCCCGGCGTTACCCGCCGCAGTTGCATCGAGCTGCTGAAGGACTGGGGCTATGAGGTCGTTGAGGGCAAGATCGCCATTGCCGACATCATGGCTGCTGCCCGCGAAGGCAAGCTGGAAGAGGTGTTCGGCACCGGCACCGCCGCTGTCGTCTCCCCCGTCAAGGAGCTGGTCTGGAAGGGCGAGCACGCCTACATCGGCGACGGCAAGATCGGCCCTGTCACCCAGAAGCTGTACGACACCATGACCGGTATGCAGTGGGGCAAGATCCCCGATACCAAGGGCTGGATCGTGCCTGTTGAGAAAAAGAACTGATCCCGATTCTCCGGAGAGAACCTTTTTATTCAGAATAGCAGCAAACGCCGCTAGGCCTCCGCTCGGCGGCGTTTGCCGTATATCGGAAAACTCCTTCAGTCTCGCATACGCTCGACAGCCGTTCCCCTTTTTGTCACCTTCCGGTGACATCTTCCCCCGGCGCGGGGGAAGTCTTTCTCTAGGAGGGAGCCGTTGGCAAAACCGGAAACTTTACCGTACTGCCAAAGCCTCCCTCATTGAGGGAGGTGGCATCGCGCAGCGATGACGGAAGGAGTATCCGTCAAACCTCCAAAATTTCCCGGCGCAATTGCTTTCTGTGCCCTGCAGTGCTAAACTGAAAACAGAACAGCGGCCTGCATTGCGGCAGGCGTGCGGGAAAGATTGGGAGGAATGGACCCATGGTCAAAAAATGGAGCGTGAGCTACCCTGCCGTCAACGGCACCGAGCAGCGCAGAGTATATGTTTATCTGCCCACGATGTATGAAGCTGACCCCGACCGCCGGTATCCGGTGCTGTATATGTTCGACGGCCAGAACGTCTTTTTTGACGAGGATGCCACCTTTGGCAAAAGCTGGGGCATGGCCGATTATCTGGACTACACCGACACGCCGCTGATCGTGGCGGCGGTGGAGTGCAACGCCGGCGCCAACAACGAGCGTCTGGTGGAGTATTCGCCCTACCGGTTCGACGACCCGCAGTTCGGCCACTTCGACGGCAAGGGTCAGGCCACCATGAGCTGGTATATCCACCGGTTCAAACCCTTCATCGACCGCAACTTCCGCACCCTGCCCGACCGGGAGCACACCTTCATCGGCGGCAGCAGCATGGGCGGCCTGATGAGCCTGTACGCCCTGCTGCAGTACAACGACACCTTCAGCCGGGCGGCGGCCCTGTCGCCCTCCATCTGGGTGTCGCCGGAAAAGCTGTCCGGCCTTGTGGGCCGGGCAAAGCTGGAGCCGGGCACCGTACTGTACATGGATTACGGCTCCCGCGAGATGGGCAACCACGACGGCATGCGCTGCGGCTTTGCGGAGATGTGCGCCAAGGTCATGAGCCGGGGCATCCACCTTACCAGCCGCATCGTGCCCGGCGGTACCCACAGCGAAGCCAGTTGGGAAAAACAGCTGCCCTTTATGTTCCATACTCTGATGTATGAGGTGGAGGAGTAAACCCTAAAAGGAGGAAACACCATGGAAATGCAGTATTTTAAGGACTACAGCCCGGCGCTGGGCCGCGACATGGAGTGCAAAATTTACGGCCACGCAGGCCGCCCGATGCTGTACATCCCCTGTCAGGATGGCCGCTTCTTCGATTTTGAGAACTTCCACATGGCCGACACCCTTGCCCCATGGATCGATGCTGGTAAGATCATGGTGATCTCCATTGATACCATGGACAAGGAGACCTGGTCCGACACGCAGGGTGACCCCTATTGGCGCATTCGCCGCTATGAGCAGTGGCTGCGCTACATCGTGGACGAGGCTGTGCCCAAGATCCAGTATCTGGCCAAGGAGCGCAACGGCTGGGACGACCTGCCCGGCGTCATCGCCTTTGGCTGCAGTCTGGGTGCTACCCATGCGGTCAACCTGTATCTGCGCCGCCCGGACGTCTTCTGCGGCTGTCTGGCCCTCAGCGGCATCTACACGGCCCACTATGGCTTCGGCAATTATATGGACGAGCTGGTGTACATGAACTCGCCCGTGGACTACATGAAGAACTTCCCGGAGGATCACCCCTACATGCAGCTGTTCCGCAGCCAGAAGGCGGTCATCTGCTGCGGTCAGGGCGACTGGGAGCAGCCGGACACCACATGGTTCCTCAAGCGCATCTTCGAGGCCAAGAACATCCCCATCTGGGTAGACCTGTGGGGCCACGATGTGAACCACGACTGGAACTGGTGGTATAAGCAGACTGCATATTACATGCCGTATATTCTGGGCGAGCAGTAAACAGGAAACTCCCCCAGTCTGCTTCGCAGACAGCCCCCTCATGGAGGGGGCCTTGTAAAAGCTTTCCGCAACAGAAAAAGGCTCCCTCCCGGAGGGAGCTGGCACGGCGAAGCCGTGACGGAGGGAGTTTTTATAGAGGAAAGAGGAATCATAAAACCATGCAGAATTTTATTTTTATTTCGCCCAACTTCCCCACCAACTACTGGCAGTTCTGCCGTGAGCTGAAGAACGACGGCATGAACGTGCTGGGCATCGGCGACCAGCCCTACGATGAGCTGAAGCCAGAGCTGAAGGACAGCCTGAACGAGTACTACAAGGTGGGCAGTCTGGAAAACTACGACGAGGTCTACCGCGCCGTGGCCTTCTTTGCCTTCAAGTATGGCCGCATCGACTGGCTGGAGTCCAACAATGAATACTGGCTGGAGCGGGACGCAGCCCTGCGCACCGATTTCCACATCACCTCCGGCTTCCAGACCTCTGATATGCCCCGCATCAAGTACAAGAGCAAGATGAAGGAGTATTACCAGAAGGCCGGCATCGCCACCGCACGCTACCACATGGTGGACGATTACGAGGGCTGCCGGAAGTTCACCGACGAGGTGGGCTACCCGGTGGTGGTAAAGCCGGATAACGGCGTGGGCGCATCTGATACCCACAAGCTGTCCAGCGACGAGGAACTGAGAAAAGTTCCTCGTGCAGAAGACGGCCCATCACCCGGATGTGGAGTACATCATGGAGGAGTTCGTCCGGGCAGAGGTGAACAGCTACGATGCCATCATCGATGCCAACGGCAACCCCATCTTTGAGGCCGGCAACGTCAGCCCCATGTCCATCATGGATATCGTCAACGACAACGACAACTCCATCTATTACATCATCAAGGACCTGCCCGAGGACACCCGCGCTGCAGGCCGTGCCGTCGTCAAGAGCTTTGGCGTCAAGAGCCGCTTCATCCACTTTGAGTTCTTCCGCATGACCGAGGATCAGGCCAGCATGGGCCAAAAGGGCCAGATCGTGGCACTGGAAGTCAACATGCGCCCCTGCGGCGGCTTTACCCCGGATATGATCAACTTTGCCCGCTCCACCAACGTGTACAAGATCTGGGCCGATATGATCGCCTTTGGCGGCACCGATATGCCGGTGGGCGAGCACTTCTACTGTGCGTTTGCCGGCCGCCGCGACGGCAAACACTTTGTGTACAGCCACGAGCAGATCATGCAGAAGTATCAGGACAACATACGGATGGTGGACCGCATCCCCGACGCACTGTCCGGTGCCATGGGCAACCAGATGTACGTGGCCACCTTCTCCACCCGCGAGGAGATGGAGCAGTTCTACTCCGATGTGCTGGCCACCACCGATGCCACGAATGCCGCAGCTCAGAAGGAACTGAGCAGCATTCTGGCTCTGGGCGAGCCGGAGACCACCCCGGCGGAAAAGCCCGCCGCTCCTGCCGCTAAAAAGGCACGCACCACAAAGAAAAAGTAAGAATACGCTCAAAAAGCCCCGGAATGGCGTGCCCGTTCCGGGGCTTTTCGTTGTCCCTTTTGGCAAAGTGTGGTATACTGTTGCCAGAGATTTTATTGGGAACGAGGTACATCTATGAAAATTCCTGCAAACGGCTTTACCCACGCCGGCAAGTTCCACGCCGACGACGTGTTTGCCACGGCCCTGCTGCAGATTTTGCGCCCGGATATCAGGATCACCCGCGGCTTTGTGGTGCCGGACGACTTCGATGGCATCGTGTACGATGTGGTTTTGGTATGTTCGACCACCATCAGGAGCCCCGGGAGTGCCGCCCCAATGGCGTGCCCTACGCGGCCTTCGGCCTGCTGTGGCGGGTGCTCGGCCCCGGCCTTGTGGGCGAGCGGCAGGCTCGGCTCATCGATGAGAACTTCATCCAGCCCCTCGACCTCAACGATAACACCGGCGAGCAGAACAGCCTGTGCGACGCCATTGGCTTCTTTTAACCCCGTGTGGGACTCCAAGGAGGACCAGGACGCCTGCTTCTTCAAGGCGGTGGCTGTGGCAAAGCAGATCTTGGAGAACCAGATCGCCAGCGCCAACGCCGTCAACCGCGCCGACGAGAAGGTCCAGCAGGCTTACAAGAACTCCCGCGACGGCATCGTGGTACTGCCCTGCTACCTGCCGTGGAAGAACGGCCTGTACAAGACGGATGCGTTGTTTGTGGTCTACCCCAGCCAGCGCGGCGGGTGGAGCGCCCAGTGCGTGACCGACCACAAGACCAAGCGCCCAAGCTGCCCTTCCCCCAGAGCTGGGCCGGCCAGCCGCAGGAGGTCATCGAGCAGAAGAGCGGCATCGAGGGCATCAGCTTCTGCCACGCCAGCCGCTTCCTCATCACCGCCAAGGACAAGGAGACGGCCCTGGCCGCCTGCCGTCAGGTGCTGAAGAACAATGGCCGCATCTGAGCCGTGCGCCCGGCCAAAGCCCGCCTTTGTGTATATGGTGCGGTGTACCGGCGGTACGCTGTACACCGGCTGGACCACCGACCCTGCCGCCCGCCTGCGCGCCCACCAGAGCGGACGCGGCGCAAAGTACACCCGTGCCAGAGGGGCCGGGGGCTTTGCCTATCTGGAACTGTGCGCGGATAAGCGCGCCGCCCTGCGGCGGGAGTATGCCCTCAAGCAGCTGCCCAAGGCCCCGGACGGGATGCATGTGCCCCGAATATATACTGTGCAAATGCATAAAATATGAATATATTCTTCAAATAACGCATAAAGATGCAACATGAACGAAAAACGGGTGCCGGAAGCAAAAAAGGTTTGTATGGTTTTGTTATTGACGAAAAAACAGCGCGGCGTATAATAAAAGCATCAACCGAAACGCAACGGAAGAGGATGCGAAGGGAAAGTGCGCATCAGAAAACAAAAGTGTATTTTTATGAAAAAGGAGCAATCACCTATGAAAAAGGAAAACATCAAAAAAGTCGTGCTGGCATACTCCGGCGGTCTGGACACCTCCATCATCATTCCCTGGCTGAAGGAAAACTACAACAACTGCGAAGTCATCGCCGTTTCCGGTGACGTGGGCCAGGGCACGGAGCTGGATGGTCTGGAAGAAAAGGCCAAGGCTACCGGCGCTTCCAAGC
>VOFC01003771.1_pt1 | contig 22776 bp, 36 predicted proteins | sample 5384161 | NCBI WGS metagenome assembly VOFC01 (sample SAMN12384722, study PRJNA508395) | human gut metagenome | isolation source: healthy gut B | host: Homo sapiens | reverse complement strand
ATCAGTACTTCGTTCAGTTTGTATTGCTGGAGATACTGCGGCGGAGAAGCAAACAGACATCTGTTTGAACGGATGCAGAGGAATACATCGACACGAACTACGAAGGCCGGTATCTGAATGCGGTGTATATCAGTGGAGATGGAGGAGCATGGATCAAAGCAGGGGCGGAATATATTGAAAAGAGTTCAGTACTGGACAAGTTCCACATGATGAAATATATCCAACAAGGCGGCCAACCAGATGCTGGATGAGGCAGGGGAAGCCAAAGGACAGCTGTGGAAGGCCCTGTACTAAGGGCAAGAAAAAAAGTTTATAAAGCTATAAAAGCTATCCGGAAATGTGCGCCGAACGAAGAAGCAGTGAACGAGCTGTGAGGAATACCGCTGAACAACTGGGATAGCGCAATTGAGGAAAGGTACAGGATAAGAATGTCTATGGATGCAGTGCAGAAGGTCATGTGAGTCATGTATTCCGACCGGATGGGTTCCGTCCGATGGGTTGGAGCGAAGCCAGGGGCGGATCACGATAATCGCTGAGATGCTATGTGAAGGGATTACGGAGAAGAAAGATCCGCGGAACTGGTAAAGTACCGGCAGACCGCAAGCAGGAAGAAGCAGCAGGAACCGAGGAGATATCAGTGCGTCAAACAGGGGATATGAGGTCTGTTACTCCACAGTCATGTTATTGACAGGGGTATACATCAATTTGCAGGCAACTCATCCACAGTATAGACATCCGGGAAAGAAGCTTGCAATCCGGGAGCGTCTGGGGTATTTGACAAAACACTGTGGAGAAGTAGACTATGAGAAAACGATCTGGGCAAGTTCATGGCAGGAGTCTTGCGACTCTCAACTGACCAGTAAGTTTACTCTATCCATTTAAAACATATTTGTTGCATAATTAAAAAGTATAAGATATACTCACTTATAAGTACATGTCACTTATAAAAAATTTCTTTGTCAGCGGAAGCTGATGTCTGAGACTTTGTTAAGAAAGTCCGCCCGCCTCTTCAAGAAGAGCAGAGAGAGGCAAAAACCCACTCAGAAAACCAGTTGTATCAGAAAAACAGGTAAGTTATAATGTAGATATGGTGAAATCCTTTTTATTTCCGGCGGGTATCTATGATTACCTGACACAAAGGAGGAAACCATTGAATACAGTTAAAAAATGCAGTACTGGCAACAGACAGAGACGCACAATATGATAACAGCGCGAAACGCCTGATAGCACATAAGATTATTCTGGCACGGATCCTGATAAAGACTGTGGAGAAATTTAAGGGAATGGACCCGCTGGAGGTCGCAGCGCTTATAGAGGAATTCCCTACATCAGTACAGTACCGGTGGAGCTGGGACTGACGAATGCAGTTCATTTTTCAGAATGGAAAGCGGATTGTTGGTTTTAACACGGAGAATCAGGAACTGAACGAAGGTCTGGTGCGTTTTGACATTGTATTTTATGTGCGGATGAAGGATGGCCTTTCGCAGATCATCATCAATGTGGAAGCGCAAAAGGACAACCCAGCGACTATAAGATCTAAACCGGGCAGTTTTCTACGTGAGCAGACTGGTCTCTGCCCAGAAAGAACGGGATTTCGAGAATTCGAGTTACAATGACATCAAAAGAGTCTATTCTATTTGGATCTGTATGAATATGGAGGAAAAACACCATGAGCCATATTCATCTTACCAAAGAAGACATGATCGGTTCTTATGAATGGAAGGGCAATCTGGATCTATTGAATATCATTATGATAGGTCTTGCTAAGGAACTGCCGGAGCATGATGAGACCTATGAATTGCATCGTCTGTTGGGGAGCACTGTCCAGAGAGCTTACGGTGGATGAAAAGCTGGACATTATTGGAAATGAGTATGATATCCCATTAGAAGAGAATTTCAAGAAAGGACATGAGCACTATGTGTAATTTGAGTCAGGGGAGTTAAGGAAGAAGGCATTGCAATCGGACGCAGAGAAGGCTTGAAGAAGGACGCAGAGAGGGGTTATGCAGAAGGTGAAGCAGGGCTTATTATGACAATGTATAAGAACGGCCTTTTTGCCAGAGCAGATTGCATCTGCTACGGATAAAACGGTAGAAGAGATAAAGACGATTATTCAGGGTAAGGGAATTTTCGATGAAATCTAAGAATTCTGCCTCAAGTATTTAGATAATAGGTAATAAAATTACAGTATTGAACAGAACATGTTTAGCAAATAATAATCAAAATGGAAGACCCTTATGTATGAGCTTTATGGTGAATATTACGAAAATGTCATTGGAAAACGGAGTTATGGGATTACCTGTGGATGTGTGCAGGAATTGGAATGCATTAACGAGCATTCCGGGAAAATTAATATATGCAGGCAGAGAATGCCCTATTACCTTTTTCACCAAAACATAAACGTAAACCTTCTGACGATGTGATACAGTGTGAAGATGCCGAATACAGAGAAGATAGCAAATGCGAGAGTATTGAGTAGTCCTTCCGGAGTCTTGCTCTTTAACAGATAGCCTAAAAGCATTCCCAGGATGTCTGCTAAGAACAGACCAAGAGAGCAGCCAAGCCATATGATCAGTGCGGAACTCATACCTTCATTGGCACCAAAGGTGATGGCGGTAAGCTGTGTCTTGTCTCCGAGTTCAGCTACGAAAAAGGTACAGAAAACCGCAAACGGTGCGAACCGGATCCTGGATCTGCCGCTGCCCTCCTCTTCCTCGTCATCATCGCCCGCAAGTGTTGATGCGGCAAAATAAAGAAATGCAAATGCAGCAATGATCTTGATAAGCCAGCCGGGAATGAATCCGCTGACGAGCCCGCCGGCGAGGACAGCCAGACCGTTCAGTACCAGGATTGCGGCAGCGGTTCCAAATATAATATCTCTTAATTTGTATTTCGAAGTAAGGGCGATCAGCATAAGCTGTGTCTTGTCACCCATCTCTGCGATGAATTCCGTGAGAAATACCTTAAAAAACAATATCATTTGTACGGCCCTCATTTATCTGATTATGATATAAACCGCATATGCTGCGTAAAGAGCCACCATACAGAAGCCTTCGACTCTTCCGATTTTCTTTTTGCTTCCTGCGAAGATCCATACACACACAGTAAATGCGATCAGTACACACAGATCAATGATGTTTTCTGTAATGATGCTGATAGGGCTGATGGCGGAAGCGATACCCAGTACCATCAGAATATTGAATATATTGGAACCGATGGCGTTACCCAGGGCCATATCGACTTCATTCTTTCTGGCTGCAACGATGGAAGTCACAAGCTCCGGAAGAGATGTGCCTATGGAAACGATGGTAAGTCCGATCAGCGTCTGCGTCATTCCAAGGTCGCTTGCGATTCTGGATGCAGCATCGACGGTGAGATCTCCACCGAAGGCGATCGCAGCAGCACCGCCGACAATGAAAACAATGCTGAGCGGTACGGAGATCAGCTTGATCTCTTCATCGGAACCGCCCTCAATCTCCACTTTTTTTCCTTCTTTATTTGCCTTTAAGGCAATTCTGATCATGTAGAAGATATATCCGGCAAAAAGACCTATGAATATCACACCATCGAAATGCCCAGTGTCATGTTGGCCTGATCACCAAGTCCCATGGTCCCCAAAAGCAGTAAGAGACCGGCGCAGATCAGGGAAAGGGGGATATCTCTCCGGATAGTTTCCCGCGCAACCTCTACGGTGGCGATCATTGCACATACGCCGATCACGACCATCAGATTAAAGATATTGGAACCGACGACATTACTGACCGCAAGCTCATTGTTGCCTGTGATAGAAGCTGATACACTGACCGCTGTCTCGGGGAGAGAGGTTCCCATTGCTACGATGGTAAGACCGATAATGATAGACGGAACATGCAGTCTCTTCGCTACACTGGAGCTTCCTTCTACGAAAAAGTCCGCACCTTTAATCAGCAGTACAAAACCGATTACAAGGAATACAAGAACAAGGGCAAACGGGGCGTTGTTAATAAGTTTCTCCATGTTTTTCTCCTTTGCGTGATCCATTACAGTGTTGTCAGCCGAAAGCTGTGCGATGATAAGTATCCGACAGAGATGAAAAAGACTCATGTATATCAATTATCTGCCAGTGTGTATTATACACAGACCGTTAATAGATATACATGAGGCAACACAAGGTTTGCAGCCGGTGAACCCAGAAATTGATGACAGTTACTGCATTTTTGGAAAACAGGCTTTCATCAACAGAATTCCCATCATAATCCTGACCAGAAAAATTCTTGAAAGGAGATGCGTCGTTGGAACTGTTTTTCTGATCGGTGTTATCAGATCCTGTATTTTTCTTTTCAATCTCAGCGATCTGTTCCTCGATTTTTCGGATAATTTCAATATCAGTCGGTAAGTGTTTTCAGCTCGTCATCTGTAAAAGAGTCTTTGTTTGATTCAACAGTGTCAGCCAGATAATCCGCATAGTTTCCATTTTGATCTGCAGCACTTTTGCTCATCATGCCAAATGCTTTGTTCCATACATCTTCATGATCTGCGAAGATCTGATTTTCCTGCTGATATAAATTATCTAGTTTAGAGTTGGAATCGTCCGTAGATACGGAACTGGATTCAGGATTCAGTTTTGTATCCTGCGATTTTCTGTGCTGCAGCAGCTTCTTTTCCGCTACATGCTGTAAACAATAATGCTATGCAAAGTGTTAAAATAAATAGAACTGTTCTTTTTTGTTTTCATAAATAATAGCTCCTTTGAATAATAGTAATAAAATTAATAGTTACCGATTGGTTTATGGTTGGTTGCTGTTGTTCTTTTTTTTCACATGTTTTGCCTAGAAACTGATAGTGGATTGCATCTTTTGGACAAGCTTTCATACAGGCACCGCATCGTATACATTCCGGATGATTTGGAGTCTTGCACACATCCACATCCATTTTACATACCCTTGAACATTGACCACAACCGATACATTTGCTGTCCTCTACCTTAATATTAAGAAGGCTGACCTTATTAAACAGTGAGTAGATCGCGCCAAGAGGACAGATCCATTTACAGAAGGGTCTGTAAAATAAAATGCTTAACACCACAACGGTAATTAAAATAAAGCATTTAAAAGAAAAGAGTTTTCCAAGTGCAGATCTTATAGCGGTATTTCCAAGTGACAGTGGTATGGCACCCTCCAGAACGCCCTGTGGACAAATATATTTACAGAAGAAAGGGTCGCCCATCCCTATAGAGTTCGTTACGAGCAGCGGTAGAAGAATAACGAAAACGATAAGAATCATATATTTCAGATATCTTAGCGGCTTCAGTCTGGCTGTGGAAAATTTTTTTCCGGGGATTTTATGAAGCAGATCCTGAAACCATCCAAAAGGACACAAAAATCCACATATAAATCTTCCAAGTGTCACACCAAGCAAAATAAAAAAACCAGTGACATAATATGAAAATTTAAAGCGGGAGGATCCGATCACTGCCTGAAATGCGCCAATTGGGCACGCCCCCGCGGCTGCAGGGCAGGAATAACAGTTTAATCCCGGTACACATACTGTTTTGGCATTTCCCTGATATATTTTTCCTTTAAGTAAATTTGGAATATGAATATTGGTAAGTAATGTGGCAATTGCCTGTATCAATCCCCGTATTCTGGCAACTTTTTTGATAGTAATTTCGTTTTTTTTATCCAATTCCGACACACTCCAGACATAATTTTATTGCTTTACCAAGCACGACAGCAGCTTCGCCTCTGATCACACCATAGCCAATCATGGCTGTACCTGTGATGAATATTACAAATTGAAATATTTTTCTGCACTTCAAGTTATTGTTACTCCTTTCGATCGTGGTATTTATTGACCAGTTGACTTCGCTATTATACAATAATTAGTGTAAAATTTTGTTAAGAAGCGGGAGGAATGATTTTGAGATTACTCATTGTTGAGGATGAAAAAGAAATATGTGATACAGTTGCGAAAAGTCTGTATGACGCAGGATATGAGGTGGATACCTGCTATGATGGGGAAGAGGCTCTTGAATGTATCCTGACGGAAAATTATGATTTGATTGTTCTTGATCTGAATCTGCCAGGCATGGATGGAATGGAGATCCTGAAGGAACTCAGGCAGGAAAACGAGGAGACGAAGGTCCTTATATTATCTGCAAGAGGGCAGATTGCAGATAAAGTCGAAGGGTTGGATGCTGGTGCGAATGATTATATGGAAAAGCCGTTCCATCTACAGGAGCTTGAGGCTCGTATCAGAAGTCTGACAAGAAGAAAATTTGTACAAAAGGGATGTATGCCTGGAAAGCGGCGATATTAAGTTTGACACGATAAAACGTGAGGCATATGCAAAGGAAATAAAGATTTCCCTGACAAGAAAAAGAAAAAGGTATTCTGGAATATCTGCTTCTTAATTTAGGCCGGCCGGTGAGCCAGGAGGAATTGATGGAACATGTCTGGGATGCCTCTGCGGACAGTTTTAGCGGAGCTATCAGAGTACATATGTCTTCTCTCAGAAAAAAACTTAAGGCGGTGCTGGGATATGATGATTCTATGAATAAGGTGGGAGAAGGATATAAAAATACGAGAGGAGTCTGATTGATGAAAAAAAATGTCACTTCAGTGGAGGCTTACGATCATAACTACATTGTTTATTGCGGTTATATGTGGATGTCTGACGATGTTTGTCTATAAAAACGGTGTGTATTATATGGATTCTCTGCAAGAGACTGTGGATGCCCAGGGAGATGACCGCGGATGTGGTTCGGAAGAAATATATATCAGCATACCAGAGGATAAGTGGGATGAGTTTGCCAATGACTTCTTTGTTCAGGTGTACAATAATAAGGCGGACTACAAGAAAAACAGTCTGATCATTTCGGCTTTACTGGCTCTTCTGGGTGGAGTGGCTACCTATTTTATAAGTGGGCATGCGCTTAAACCAATTCGTGAGTTTTCTGATAAAATTGAAGAAGTGCAGGCGCAAAATCTGGCAGATTCACGGATAGAAGAAAACCAGGTAGAGGAACTGAACCAGCTTAGCGTTTCATATAACCGTATGCTGGAACGCCTCTCGGATGCATTTGAGATACAGAGACAATTTACTGCAAATGCAGCCCATGAGCTTCGTACGCCATTAGCCTTGATGCAGGTACAGCTTGATCTGTATCATTCCAACAGCATCCGGACAATGATGCAGACACGGTACAGATGATAAAGATGGTTACCGAACAGAACGACAGACTCAACAAAATGGTAAAGACACTTCTCGACATGAGTGAGCTTCAGACAGTAGGACGGGATGAAAAATTATCCTTAATGATCTCGTTGATGAGGTGTTGGCAGATCTGGAACCTCTTGCACAGGGGCAAAAAATATAAAACTTATTGGAAAATATAAGAATATAACGATGGTTGGAAGTGATATCCTTATTTATAGGCTGGTATACAATCTTGTTGAGAATGCTCTACATAGATTTTGACGATGTATTATGTGAAACCGCAGAATATTTTACAAAAATTGCAAAAGAATTGTTCGGCATTGATGTCCCTTTACCGGCAGGTTCAATTTTTCAATTTGCAGAAATCCTTTGACCTGAATGATGCACAGTATGAAGTCTTAATGAAGGCGGGGCATTTACCGGAAAATTTGTTGCATTATGAGGAGACGCCGGGGGCTTCCGAGGTAATTAATAAGTGGGTGGATCAGGGACACGAGGTTTTTATCATTACCGGAAGGCCGTTCAATTCCTATGAACCATCGAGGAAATGGCTTGACGAACATCATTTGGAAAGAGTTCCCTTGTTCTGTGTAGACAAATACGGGCGCGAAACTGCGAAACAGGACTACAAATATAATATGACATTGGCGGAACTTTACAACATGACCTTTAATTTTGCGGTAGAGGATTCTCCGGCGGCATTTGAGCATGTAATGCATTTTGACAACTGCAGGATAGCCGTGTTCGACCGACCATGGAACAGCCGGGCAGAGCTTCCCAATGACAGGTTTGTGAGATGTCCCTTAGACTGGCAGGAGATTGACCGGCTGTTTGAAAATAGGAGATAACCAAATGACACGTGAATGAGCATCAGACAAATAGAAAACTATCCCCCATTCAATGAACAGGAAGAAAAGGACAAAGCTTTGATTCTGGGATGGATCAGGAGACCAATGAGAACGCATTTTCCAGAGAAAATACAGTTGCGCATATTACGGCTTCTGCCTGGGTGGTAAATCAGGATAAGAGCAAAATTGCTTATGGTCTATCACAATATTTATAATTCCTGGTCCTGGCTGGGAGGACATGCGGATGGGGAGACGGATCTGCTGTCCGTTGCCATCCGGGAAGTGAAGGAGGAGGCGGGAATTTCCAATGTGAGACCGGTATCAGAGGAGATTTTTTCTCTGGAATCTCTGACAGTGGATGGACATGTGAAAAAAGGGAACTATGTGTCCAGCCATTTGCATCTGAATATCACGTATTTACTGGAGGCAGATTCGAAGAGCAGGTATCCGTAAAAAGCCGATGAGAACAGTGGAGTGATGTGGTTTTCTCCGGGAGATGCTTTGGAGAAATCTACGGAGCCATGGTTCGTGGAACATATTTATTCAAAACTCATTAAGAAAATGGGTATTTGAAATTGGAAAAAACGGAGAATGACCTATGATAAATTTTTTAAAGGCAGCGCCTGTCGTGTTCCTGATCGGAACCATGGTCACGGCTATTTTATATCAAAAAACTTTGTTAGAAATCTGGCTGACGATTGCCATTACCTTTGGAACCACTGCTTATCATTTTATCATGCGATGGGTGGTAGCATTTATCTACAATTCTATCATGCATAACAGGGCAGATTACAGAAAACACTGGTATCAGGTAAGTAAATCTGAAATGAAATTATATGAAAAGCTGCATGTGAAAAAATGGAAGAATCGCATGCCTACCTATAATCCCAGCCTGTTTGATCCGAGACAACACACATGGGAGGAAATAGCGCAGGTCACATGTCAGGCGGAACTGGGGCATGAGACGATTGTAGTGCTCAGCTTTGTACCGATTGTGGCAGGTCCATTGGCTGGGTGGATATCCGGCATTTATTATTACATCGATCCTTGCGGCCATGTTTGATATGATGTTTGTGATCATGCAGCGATATAACAGGCAAAGGATTCTGAAACTGATAAAATAGAATGGATACTTGATAGAATAGGATACTTGATAGAGAAAGAGGACGGCATGACTAAATATAAGTATGGGAATCCGGAGGCTCCCATTGTTTTGATCCAGCCCGTGGGAGATCATGATCTTCCGGAAATAGAGGGCGAAGTGGCACAGATCCGGAAGCTGACAGCATTGGATTTTCAAATGATTGCGGTGAAAGTGGATGACTGGAACCTCGATCTGTCTCCGTGGAGATCACCGGCGGTGTTCGGAAATGAGGATTTTGGCGAGGGTGCAGCCTCGTTGCTAGAAGAAATTTTGCGTTTATGTTCGGATGAAAGTAAAACTTATTATCTCGGAGGATATTCACTTGCCGGTTTGTTTTCTCTGTGGGCATCTTATCAAACGGATCGGTTTGCGGGGATAGCGGCGGCCTCGCCCTCGGTGTGGTTCCCCGGGTTTCTGCCCTATATGAAAGAGCACGAGAATCAGAGTCGGGCAGTTTACTTAAGCCTGGGGGACAAAGAGGAAAAGACCAGAAAATCCTGTTATGGCTACTGTGGGTGACTGCATCCGGGAGGCACATGCGTGGCTGCAGCAGTGTGGGATCGGCAGTACGCTGGAATGGAATCCGGGAATCATTTCAGAGATCCGGGTCTGCGGACTGCGAAGGCATTTGCCTGGGTAATGAAAAACTCATAAATTTTGCTTATTGGATCGGAGGAGAGGGATATGGTAATGGAAGCTCTGGTATACATATTGACATTATTGTTTGGAGTATCTACCGTTATCATTATAAAAAATAAGAGATATAAGGTTGTACCTTTTATATGTCTGGACATCATCCTGACATTTGCTGGTTTTGCCATCACATCATTTGTTATTTTGTTTGTAGGGAATGAAGCTCTCGAGGCGCTGCTGATTATGAGCGTGTTTGGAATGTTTCTGTTTTTACTGGGTGTGAATGATATCTATGCTGTATTTTGCTGCAATCAGAAGATAGAAGCTATCTATTGCGGATATAACAGCTACCCCGGACGCTATGGTATTACCAGCTATGCACCGGTGTTTGGATACGTCTGTAACGGCACGGCTTATCATGAGCAGACCACATTGACGGTACCCTATCGCCTGCTGCGGAGGATGACAGAAGGGAACACTTATCCCATCTATATTCATTCAAAACATCCGGGAGTATGTGTTTTGAAGAGAAGAATCAGGTTCACGACAGTGATTGAATTTGGTTTTGCAATTATGTTTTTGGTAGTAGCAATTTTGTGGCAGCAATCCTGAAAATGGTACATAGGAACCTCGGAACATGTGGACAATGCCGAATACCGGAGAAACCGGCAAATCAGTAGAAACTCTGAGGTTTGCGGAAATGTTAAGTTACTTTGCGCAATTTCCCGGAGATGTTGATAGTACAGCATAGCTACTGCATGCTATACTTCATGCGAAAGGAGAGGTGACGGATGCAGTTAGGAAACAATATTCAGACCTTAAGAAAAAAGAAGGGGCTTTCGCAGGAGAAGCTGGCAGAAAAAATCAATGTTACAAGGCAGACCATATCAAATTGGGAATTAGGAGAGACGGCGCCGAACCCGGAGCAATTAATTCTCTTATCAAAGCAATTCGACATAAGCATTGATGAATTGGTGGGAAATGATGCGATGTCATCCGGGAGTTCGAGGGAGAATAAGAGTATAAAGGATATCTATATCGGATTGATCGTTTTGTGCGGCATCGTAGCATGCGTATGGGCATTTTCGGCAAACAGATTTCGCTATGTGGAAATACTGGGAATCACCATTGCCGGGGCAGTGGTGGGAGCATGCCTTGGCAGAGTGATCCATGGAATTTTGATGTATTTGCGAAAGGATAAAAAGTAGGAGGAAGTTCAGCTTTTTTCATAATATCTGTACACCATAGACATATCTGCTGCTTTGATGGTAAAGATTGCAAAATTGAGATTTAGCGAAATATCCTGTAGCCCTTGGCAGGGTATAAGAAACGGTCATAATACCTGTCGCAGATACGTCCCTTTGGGACAGTACGATGGTACCGACGTCTGCTTACGGCACTGCTTATTCTTATACCCAGCCGGGGCTACTGGTTTTTTTGAAGCTTTCCAAAACGCAGAACTCCCGGCGTATGCGGTGCCATGTCGAAGATGTTTGTCGGAGGATGTTGATATTTTCTAGAAAAGTGCTGAAAGGCAGGGGGAAAGCGGACACGATGTCCGCGTCAGCCGATTGTCGACATGGATGTCGACTGTAGGCGGCCCCGTCATGACGAGAACTACTCATCACTTTTCGTAGAAAATTCACATCCGGAGACCTTACATCGAGACATGTGTATCGCATGCTCCGGGAGTTCGTCGATTTTATGGCAATCCTACGTTACGAGCCATGCACCAATTCATAAATGTGTCGCAAAGGGCGCTCCACATTTATTTCATTGACGGCTGTCGCCGTATAAAGTCAAAAAGGCAAAAAAGCGACTTGTGAGCAAGCTCCCAATCGCTGTTTCTGTTTTCACTTTGCATTCGTAACTCTCAATTTATTTCCGGTGTTTATTCTCCAGAGCCGCTTCCACGAATCCCTTAAACAACGGATGGGGTCTGTTGGGTCTGGACTTGAGCTCGGGGTGTCCCTGGGTGGCTACGAAGAAGGGATGCTCGGTAAGCTCGCACATTTCCACGATACGTCCGTCAGGGGACAGACCGGACAGACGAAGACCGTGTTCGGTGAGGACGGCGCGATAATCGTTGTTGACCTCATAACGATGACGATGTCTCTCGGAGATATTCTCCTGTCCGTAGAGCTGATAAGCACGGGAATCCTTATCCAGTACACAAGGGTATGCACCCAGTCTTAAGGTACCGCCGATATCCTCGACGCCGTTCTGGTCCGGCATCAGAGCGATCACAGGATGTGTGGTGTTAGGATCCAGTTCCACACTGTGGGCATCCGTATACCCGATGACATTTCTTGCATATTCTACGATCGTCAGCTGCATTCCCAGACACAGTCCCAGGAAGGGAATCCCATGGGTTCTTGCATACTGAATCGCCAGGATCTTGCCTTCGATACCCCGGGAACCGAAGCCGCCGGGTACCAGGACACCGTTGCAGTCACCTAACAGTTCTTCCACATTTTCAGACGTTACCGTCTCGGAGTCGATCCATTTGATGTGTACGGTCGCATGATTGGTGATACCGCCATGCTTCAGAGCCTCCACGACACTGATATAGGCATCATGCAGAGAGACATATTTTCCGACCAGAGCGATCTGCACTTCATCGGTGGGATGACGCAGATCCTCTACCATCTTCTTCCAGTCTGTCAGATCCGGTTCCGAACAATCCAGATGCAGACATTCGCAGGCCACCTGTGCCAGATGCTCTTTTTCCATTGCCAGCGGAGCCTCATACAGATATTCCACATCCAGATTCTGCAATACATGGCTCTCAGGTACGTTACAGAACAACGCAATCTTGTCCTTGATGGACTGGTCCAGAGGATGCTCGCTCCGGCATACGATGATATCCGGCTGGATGCCCATGCCCTGCAAATCCTTAACACTGGCCTGGGTGGGCTTGGTCTTCAGTTCCTGAGAAGCGCTCAGATAAGGAATCAGCGTTACATGGATCAGAATCGCATTATCATGGCCGACTTCATGCTGGAACTGACGAATGGATTCCAGAAAAGGCTGACTCTCGATATCACCTACGGTACCGCCGACCTCAATGATGGCGATACGGGTCTCGTCATCCGTAAAATTGCGGTAGAAGCGGCTCTTGATCTCGTTGGTGATATGAGGAATGACCTGTACGGTACCTCCGCCGTAATCACCACGACGCTCTTTCTGCAATACGGACCAGTATACCTTACCGGTGGTAACATTGGAATTCTTATCCAGATTCTCATCGATAAAACGCTCATAATGTCCCAGATCCAGATCGGTCTCTGTACCATCTTCCGTGACGAATACCTCGCCATGCTGTATCGGGTTCATGGTGCCGGGATCAATATTAATATAAGGATCGAATTTCTGCATGGTTACTTTGTAACCTCTTGCCTTTAACAGTCTTCCCAGGGAAGCTGCGGTAATTCCTTTTCCGAGGCCGGATACGACTCCTCCGGTCACAAATACATACTTTACTGCCATAATTTTCTCCTCCTTTTGATATAGTAACTATTCAGTCTCCATTCGCAAAACCGCTCTTTCAGAGTTTTCTGAATAACATGCCTGCATGTTATTTGCTTATGGTGGTTACTTCGCTTCTGTTAAATAGTTATGCATATAAAAAGAGCGAGGAACTCCCCTTGGGGAGCGCCTTCGCTCAATAACTGCCATAATTTATAGTAGCATGACAAAATGTTTAGTTGTGATACAGCTTCTGGTTCTGATAATGAGGTTCGCATGTCGGATTCACGCCTAACTTGCGGAAGGTATTCATGTCGATCTGAGACAGGATCACGCTGGAGTGCACTTCGGAATCTTTCAGATTCTTCAACTGCTCCACAGCAGCCTTCGCGGTATCATCCGTAGCTGCACAGATGGAAAGAGCGATCAGCGTCTCATCTGTATGAAGCCTGGGATTGCGGTTCCCCAGGTAGTTCGTCTTCAGATCCTGGATGGGACCGATGGCGGTAGGTGAGATCAGCTGTACTTCGTCCGGAATGCCTGCCAAAGCTTTCAGGGCATTTAATAATAATGCGGAAGAAGCACCCAGCAGAGTACTGGTCCGCCCGGTGAGGACTCTGCCGTCCGGAAGCTGGATCGCAGCTGCCGGTTCCCCGGTGGTCTCTGCTTTAATATTGGCTGCGCTGACTACTGCACGATCGTCGATGGTGACACCTGCCTGCTTCATCAGAAGCTCAAGCTTTAAGATCTGGTCGTCACTGGCGGTACCCTGGCGCTTCTGGCACAGAGTGTGGTAGTAGCGGCGGATGATTTCCTGTTTGGCGGCATCGCGGACAGCTTCGTCATCGACAATACCGAAGCCTGCCATATTGACACCCATGTCAGTAGGAGACTTGTAAGGGCAGCTGCCCATGATCTTCTCGAACATAGCGCTGACTACGGGGAAGATCTCCACGTCGCGATTGTAATTGATCGTGGTCTCACCGTAAGCTTCCAGATGGAACGGATCGATCATATTGACATCGTTTAAGTCTGCGGTAGCGGCTTCATAAGCCAGGTTCACCGGATGCTTTAACGGAATATTCCAGATCGGGAAAGTCTCATACTTGGCATAACCAGCCTTGATGCCTCTCTTGTATTCGTGATACAGCTGGGAGAGACAGGTAGCCATTTTGCCGCTTCCGGGTCCGGGAGCAGTCACCACTACCAGAGAACGGGTGGTTTCAATATAATCGTTTTTACCGTAACCTTCATCACTTACGATGAACGGAATATTGGAAGGATATCCGGGAATGGAATAATGACGGTATACCTTCATTCCCAGAGACTCCAGTTTTTTCTGATAAGCAATGGCACTGGGCTGCCCGGCAAAGCGGGTCAGACACACACTGCCTACATACAGACCGTAGCCGCGGAAGGCATCGATCAGACGTAACACGTCCAGATCATAGGTGATGCCTAAGTCGGAACGAACCTTGTTTTTCTCAATGTCTGCTGCATTGATGACGATGACGATCTCGCCTCGTCCTTCAGCTGTGCCAGCATGTTGATCTTACTGTCCGGATGGAAACCGGGCAATACGCGGGATGCATGATAATCATCGAACAGCTTGCCGCCGAACTCCAGATACAGCTTACCGCCGAATTTTGCGATACGCTCCTTGATCTTCTCAGACTGCATGCTGAGATATTTGTCATTGTCAAAACCTATCTTGTACATTGTTGACACCTTTCCCTGCGAATCTTTGCAACTAAAATCCCATGATGTTCTATTATAGTTTAGTGTTTCCCAAAAATCTACTGGAAAGTTAAATTTTTTTTGGAAATCATTATTATATCTAACAATTTTAAGCAAATAATCACATAATGAGCAATTTTCAACAAAGAGCTAACATAGATTGATTATTGTTTACATGAATGGGAGAAATTCTTTTACAGAATTTTACAAAAATTTACACCTACATGGTATTTACAAAAATTTTTTGGCTATGATAAAAGCACAGATAAAACGTGAGGCGAAAAGAATGACAGCACAGACAGTAACGACAAAAAACAACAGCAGCTTAGCGCAGAACAACAGAAGCCCGATCCTGAGACGACCAGGGGATCCGATCGGAAGAAAATTCCGGTTTATCTACCGGCATCTGACTTGAATCCTGCCGGAGATCATCAAGATGCCCTTAGGGCTTTGTTTATTGACCCCAATGGAACATAGGCATCCTATTTTTATGAAAATGCCTTCCAGAGTTTGAGCAGGAGCATGGAACTTATCCGCTGCATCTGTTGTCAGATGCTCCGACATTGCAAAAATTACCTGGAAGTGATCAAAGCAGTACCGCTTTTCAGTTATCTGCTGAATTCCGGAATTGTATGTCTGGTTTCCATTGCAACACAAATCGTGATTGCCTGTCTGGCAGGATTCGTATTTTTTCGAATTTCCTCTGAAAAAGAGCTGATCCTGATGACGACCATGATCCCGGGAGGTAGTCGTGATCACGAATTACACAACAATTCAGAGTCTGCATCTGACGAATACTTACGCAGGACTGGTGGTTACTTCACTGATTTCAGGGAACGTCTATTTTCCTGATGCGTGAAGGCTCTCATCTGCGGACACCTGCATACAGATCACAAAAGATATGCTGTCGGAGAGAATTCCACAGTATGTGTCAAACGAATCCTATTTCGGAGAAGTGACGGTATTTCGGATTCATGGATAAATAGTGTGATATAGCCTGCTTTTCATGGTTTTTTTTCACATTTGCGCTATTGATTTATCCACGGGTTATCTCTATAATAGAATAGATTGTAACTATTCAGAGCCATATAAAACTGCGTTCTGCAAGGGGCTAAATAGTTACAATAAATTTATTGTCTCGGAATATGAGAATATTAAATATAGAAAAAATAGAGACAATAAAATAAAATAGAAAATGGAGATGACATGAGAAAATTAATTGAGTCATATAATAACGGCTATGGCCCCGGCAACGGAGGCAATGGCAACGGAGCTCCCGGCAGCGGTAATAATGGCGGGAACGGCAATAACAGTAACGGAGGCAACGGCAATGGTTCGCCGAAGCGTCCCAGTATCCTGATGCTGATCCTGTCGGGACTGATGACAGTGATCGCCATATTGATGTTGTATAATGCATTTTTCGGAACCGGCAACGGTACGGAGGTATCTTATACGGATTTCCTGAAGGATCTGGAAGCGGACAAGGTTGCTGCGGTGGAGGTAAATAAGGAAAGCGGCATGGTGACGGTACAGCTGAAGCAGGAAGCTGCAGCCACCCCGGCACCGGGCAGTTATGTCAGCTTCTTATGGTATTACCCAGAAGGTGACACAGTCTAAGACTGTATATTATACGATGCTGATGGAGGATCTGGATACCCTGACAGCCAGATTGCAGGAGCATGGTGTGACAGGGTACCCGTATCAGCAGTAATACCTCCAGCTTTTGATGGAGATTCTGGTAACCGTGGTATTGCCGGTGGTACTGATCTGGATCGTGGCAGGTTTTCTGTTCCGCAGAATGGGCGGAAGCGGCGGACCCATGGGCGTGGGCAAGAGCAATGCCAAGGTATATGTACAGAAGGAGACCGGCGTTACATTCAAGGATGTGGCCGGCGAAGACGAAGCAAAGGAATCTCTGGTGGAAGTCGTGGACTTCCTGCATAATCCACAGAAATATTCCAAGATCGGTGCAAAACTGCCCAAAGGGAGCATTGCTGGTGGGCCCTCCCGGAACCGGTAAGACTTTGCTGGCCAAGGCAGTGGCAGGAGAAGCACATGTACCGTTCTTCTCTCTGACAGGTTCTGATTTTATTGAGCTGTATGTAGGTGTGGGCGCCAGCCGTGTCCGTGACCTGTTCAAGGAAGCGACCAAGAATGCGCCCTGTATCGTATTTATCGATGAGATCGATGCCATCGGCCGCAGCCGTGATTCTAAGTACGGCGGAGGCAACGAGGAGCGGGAACAGACCCTGAACCAGCTGCTGTCCGAGATGGATGGCTTCGACAGTTCCAAGGGTATCCTGATCCTGGGTGCGACGAACCGCCCGGAGATCCTGGACAAGCCCTGTTACGTCCCGGACGTTTTGACCGCCGTATCATCGTAGACAAGCCGGATCTCAAGGGCCGTGTGGAGATCCTGAAGGTACATGCCAAGGATGTGAAGATGGATGAGACCGTAGATCTGGATGCTATTGCACTGGCGACCAGCGGAGCGGTAGGTTCCGATCTGGCCAATATGATCAACGAGGCAGCTATCAATGCTGTCAAGGAAGGCAGAGAATTCGTAGCCAGAAGGATCTGTTCGCAGCAGTAGAACAGGTACTGGTAGGTAAGGAGAAGAAAAGGACCGCATCATGAGCAAAGAGGAGCGTCGCATCGTATCCTATCATGAAGTGGGACATGCACTGATCAGCGCTTTACAGAAAAACTCCGAGCCTGTACAGAAAATTACCATTGTCCCCCGTACCATGGGTGCGTTGGGCTATGTGATGCAGGTGCCGGAGGAGGAAAAATACCTCAACACCGAGGCAGAACTTCGGGATATGTTGGTAGGACTGGTGGGCGGACGTGCCGCTGAGGAAGTAGTATTCGACACTGTGACCACCGGTGCAGCCAATGATATTGAGAAGGCTACTTCTATTGCCCGCAACATGATCACCCGCTACGGTATGAGCAAGCGCTTCGGGCTTGTGGGTCTGGCTACAGTTGAGAGCCAGTATCTGGAGGGCAGAACGGCACTGAACTGTAGCGATGAACGGCAGCAGCCATTGACGAAGAAGTAGTTGCCATGATCAAGGAAAGTTATGATCAGGCATTACAGATGCTCCGCGAGAACAGAGAACTGATGGATAAGCTGGCAGCGTTTCTGATCGAGCGTGAGACCATTACCGGTAAGGAATTCATGGAGATCTTCCGTCAGAGAGAAGGGACTGCCCGATCCAGAGGAAGAGAAAAAGAATGCCTCCGAACACGAGACAAAAAGACCGTTACAGATCCACAGAGTACAGACGCACTGTAAAGGGCAGCAATGTGGATGTAACCATCGGTGAACAGGTCATGACTTCCACCGCTCCGACTTTTCAGTCCCTGCCTTTGGAAGGACAGCTTGCAGGAAGCGAAAGAGCAGACTGCAGCAGTGCAGGATGCTGCAAAGGAGCCTGCAGAATCCGCAAAAAGAAGAGACTTCCACAAGGAGAAGCATGAACAGGAATCCACAGAGCAGAAAAAGCTGATGCTGCCGAGGATCGAAGGAGTCCAAAGATCCCAAGGATCCTCCTCAGGGACCGGTAGGACTGTTCTCCCATGGAACATTATAGATGTCGAGAACTTTTGAACCCGACACCTACTTTAATTAAAACTCGAGCATTAGTCAAATGACTGATGCTCTTTTAAAAGGTGCGATATTATCACAATTTTTAAAGAACCTCGCAGAGGCGGTTTTGCAAATGGGGTTCAGAATAGTTACTTTAATTTTTATGTTCAAATGCGAACTCCGGGTTGATTATTTTGTAATAATGCTTTATCATAATAAAGTGTCGGGAGATTCCGACAGACTGCACAGGAGTCAGATCGCAATGAGGAGGTAATATCGAATGTTAAAACAGCTATCCATTTACGCTGAAAATAAAAAAGGAGCCCTGCAGGCTATGACCAATGCGCTGTATGAAGCAGGCATCAATATCTGGGGTTCCGTGACCAACGACGGCGCGGAGTACGGCATCAACCGCATGGTGTAATTGGCAAAATCCACGAACTCCCGGAGCATGCGATACACATGTCTCGATGTAAGGTCTCCGGATGTGAATTTTCTACGAAAAGTGATGAGTAGTTCTCGTCATGACGGGGCCGCCTACAGTCGACATCCATGTCGACAATCGGCTGACGCGGACATCGTGTCCGCTTTCCCCCCTGTCTTTCAGCACTTTTCTAGAAAATATCAACATCCTCCGACAAACATCTTCGACATGGCAGTTTTGAAAGCTTTCAAAAAAACCAGTAGCCCCGGCTGGGTATAAGAATAAGCAGTGCCGTAAGCAGACGTCGGTACTTAGCGGTCGTACTGTGACCGCTTATGCCAGCACATGGCAATAATCAAGCAAGCCTTCTATATTCTCCCTGGTATCGTTAATAAAAGGAAGAATCGGTGTCATCCACACAAGAGTCGGTATTCCTAACTCTTTACATCTCATCAACACTTCAAAACGCTCTCTCGTAGTAGACACATTCGGTTCAAGCTTCCGGCACAGCTACTCATCATAAGTAGTGAGCGTCATCTGTACGACTGCCTTGGTCTTCTTATTGATAGATTGCAGCAGATCGAGATCCCGAAGCACCAGATTGGATTTTGTGAGTACCGTGACACCATATTCATACCGATCGATCAGTTCCAGACATCTTCTGGTCAGTTGCAGCTCTTTTTCAGCAGGAAGATAAGGGTCACACATGGCGCCCGTACCGATCATACACTTGTGTCTCCTGAACGAAGCGACCGTTCCAACAGTTCCGGCGCATTATCTTTACTTCGACGTCTTCAAAGGCATGCGTAAAACCGTAACATTTGCTGCGGCTGTCACAATAAATGCAGCCGTGGGGAGCATCCACGGTAAATATTCATTCCATTATTCTGAGATAAAATCCCCTTCGCCTGGACAAAATGCATGGCAATATTCTCCCTCATTTGATCGTATAACTTTGTTTTTATGTTAACATAGGAAAAGTGAGAAAACAAAAAATAATTTTAACTAAAATTAAGCTAAAACAGCTGGCTAAATAAAGATAATAATGATACAATACAAGAACGGAGATTGGAAAAGCTTTACGATAAAACAATTATGGAAAGGAAAACTATTGATGCAGAAATTTGGTACAGAAAAATTTCATGGGGTGAATTTTGCGGTATTTCCGCACAAAGGAGTACTGGGATCTGGAGAAGCCAGAAAAAGTATGGAGGAAATGATACATAAGACCCACGCTAACTGGGTGATACTCACTCCTTCGGGGATGCAGGAGACCCCTTATAGCGAAGAAATTCGTTTCGATGGGGAGAAAAGCTGCACGGATGAGGAACTGTGTGATATGATCCGATATGCACAGAGTCTGGGATTAAAGGTGGCATTAAAGCCTACCGTGAATTGTGACAATGGTGTCTGGAGAGCAAGGATAAGCTTTTTTGATCATGATGTTCCTTGCGAACCGAAGTGGGGCAACTGGTTTGAAAGCCATATTGCTTTTCAGAAGCATTATGCACAGATCGCACAGCGGACAGGGTGTGAATTATTTCTTACAGGCTGCGAGATGACGATGACAGAGCACCGGGAGACGGAGTGGAGAATGCTGATCGCAGAGGTCCGCACAATATATGACGGGCCTGTCGGTTATAATTGTGACAAATACGGGGAAGATCATATTACATGGTGGGAGGCAGTGGATGTGATTGCTTCCAGCGGATACTATCCTATCGATGATTGGGAGAATCAGTTGGATCGTATTGAGAAAGTAGTAAAAAAATACCAGAAGCCTTTTCATTTTCGCGGAAGCAGGATGTATGAATATTCATGGTTCCGCACAGGTTCCAAATAACTGGGAACTGCGAGGTGAAGAGGATGATGCTGAACAGGCAGACTGGTACCGGGCAATGTTTTCTGCTTGCCAAAAACGGGACTGGGTGAAAGGCTTCGGAATCTGGGACTGGCCGGGAAGTATGGAAAGGAAGAGTCCTTATGCGGTCTGTGGTCGCCCTGCGGAGGCTGTGATCGCAGAAGAATACAGCTGTCGTGGCAAGAACCGGAGATAAGAGGGCGGAACAGCGAAAATCAGAACGACAGATAAGACAATGCACAGAGAGGTGTGGGAGAAAAGATGGAGCAAAAAAGGACAGTCAGTGTGGCAGCATTGCCGCAGGTACGGGTGTTGGGACGCACCACGGGAACGGACGTGGTGAATTTATTCTGGACAGGCAGCGGAATAGAATTTATCTATACCGGAAGTGAACTTCAGGTGGAGGTAAATGCCGATTACGACGCTTATGAACCTTGGCTTGCGGTGGAACTGAACGGTGTGCAGATCAGTAGAGTTCCGTTAAATAAAGGGAAAAATGAAGTGTGCCTGTTCCGGGGGATGACGGTAGGAAAACCGAAGCATGTACGGATTCTGAAAGAAGTACAGGCAATGCATCAGGATCCCGGGCATCTGTTACAGATTGTGGGATTGCAATATGCAGACGGTGAATTCCAGCAGCTGCCGGAGCCGAAGTACCGGCTGGAATTCGTGGGAGACAGCATTACCAGTGGGGAAGGTACGGTGGGAGCCGTCTGCGAAGAGGATTGGATCAGCGCTTTTTTCTCAGCAGTGAATACTTATCCCTGTGTGGTGGCAGACGCGCTTTCTGCGGAGTATCGTGTGGTATCCCAGAGCGGCTGGGGAATTGTCACCGGATGGGATGGAAATGTGGAGAATAAGATTCCTCCGTTTTACACACAGGTCTGTGGATTACTCACCGGGGAGAGGAATGCTTCCTTGGGAGCGTTGGAAGACTATGATTTCGAAGCATGGCAGCCAGATGCGGTCATTATCAATCTGGGAACCAATGATGCCACAGCGATTCAGTCTGCAGCGGAACTGGGGCAGGAATGGGCAGGAACACGGGACATAGAAGAAGTTAAAGAGATTCTGACAACAGCTATCTGCGATTTCCTGAAAGTAGTGCGGAACAGCAACCCCACAGCACAGATCATCTGGGGTTACGGCATGCTGGGAGACAACTTTCTGTCCGTCATCCGGGAAGCTGTGGAAGGCTATGCGGAGCAGACCGCCGATTCCCGGATTCACTTTTTACATCTCCCCGACACGACACCGGATACCGTTGGCAGCCGCCTGCATCCCGGAGTGAAAGCTCATCAAATCACCGCGAAAGAGATCGAAACATATCTGCAAGCACTGTTATAGGAGAAATTTATAATTTCTTAAGAAAAATGTGACGTAAAATGTGACAACTCCGCGCTATATTGAAACCCATAGAAAGTAATTCATTTGGAGGGGCTGGCAATATGATGCAGGAAAATCGTTCGGGCAGACAGACAGAGATCCATATAACGCAGATGCGGAGGAATCCGTATCTGGTGGATTATCAAACCGGGAAAAATATGGGCAGACATACAGGAAGGCGCACAGAACAACGACATCATAGTGCAGTGCCCCAGCAGGAAAACAGAATCCGCCAACAGAAACCCACCAGAAAACTGCGGCTGCTGTATCTGATGGAAACGTATGCAGAGACAATACCTGCAACACGCGCACAAGACAACGCCTGACGAGGGCGGAGAGACAGCGTCGCCGCAGACGGGCAAGAATCCGCAGATATATTCGGCTGACTTTGCTTAGTGCAGGAATTCTGGTAGGAATCGTCGCATTGACAAAGCTTCTGAATGTGCCTGCCGGTACTGCGGAAGCCAGCACACCGATGGAAGCAAT
>VOFC01001552.1_pt1 | contig 22815 bp, 27 predicted proteins | sample 5384161 | NCBI WGS metagenome assembly VOFC01 (sample SAMN12384722, study PRJNA508395) | human gut metagenome | isolation source: healthy gut B | host: Homo sapiens | reverse complement strand
TTTCGATAAATATTTTGGACAAAGCACCACGATACAGCGGAAACTCTGCTTACAGTCATTCCTGCATTTTCTGCAAAACCCGTTGTAGGTAATGCGGTTTCGGTCATTCAGAAACAATGACCATTCTTGTTTCCGCTGCTTGCTCATTCTCGGCATAGCAATCCTCCTTTCCTGCCGAAAATAGAAAAACCACAGAGAAGATACATTAAGCCTTATTTGTGTCATTTCTCGGGGCGAAAATCGGGGTAAATTCCCTTTCTAAGCCTCTCAAAATAGCACGTAAGGTGTTTGTACTAGCCTGTGGTTATGTATTTCTACATAAATAGTGTCTCTTCTCCTATATCAAAGGTTGCATAATATAGTCATGGTTTTGACACCTTGGACTATTTGACTTCAGTTTACGAGAAATATCCTGCGGGTGATATCAACGCCGTTCACATCTCTGAAGTGATTAGTAGTTTCCATCAATGATAGTATCTACCACAGATGGCGACCCTGTTTAGAAAACTTCACCATTCTTTGTATCATCAATTTTTCCTCGAAAACCCAGAATATTATGATTGTCAGCATCAAAATAGCGCATCTGCGGTAACCGAGCAGAGTCTGCAGCATTTCAATTTCTCAGCATCGCTCGAGGTCTTGTTGTTACATTTAAGTGATTAGATTGGCGATAAGTCATAACAAAAGTAATTGTTTCTCCATCATTCAGCGGTAGCGCAATAATCGTTTTTGTACACAAAACAGATTGCTTTGACTCCCCACTCCAATCAATACAGCAACCGAGTACGAAGCAAGCCGCAACGAGACACCCATGCATTTGCCGATTAGTAGTTTTACTTTGTCATAGGTTCAGACCTCCGTAATATACTGATTGTCGGCATTTCCCAATGCCCTTAAAAGTTTCTTTTTCTTCATGCACCAGCTAACATCTTTTCGAGCAGTTCGTTTCGCGGGCGAAAATAATGACATCTTGATTTTGCTCTCGCTCACACCATATTTCCAAGTTGCAATTCTCTTTGATGGGCACGATAAATGCCAATATCTTTCTCATAAAGATTTTCGCTGTTCTAATGACGGGGAAGAAAGAAAGCGGCTGAGAATATCCGTTGTGCGATTTCCTTCAACAATGTTTTCTAGTACTCGTCCAACGATGGGCATGCACTCTTGTATTTCATCAAAAACCAATGGCATTTTGGCTCACACCATTACGTTTTCTTTGCATTAAGCAGTTCGTACCTCGTACACGAAAGATAGGTTGCGAGTGACACTTCCGAGCTTTTGGGACAGATGGACATGGTGGGCGCATGCGTTGTTCCAAACTCGTAAATAAGTATCATTTGCACATCTCATCATTCGTCATTGCAGAAGAATATTAAAAGGCTATGTATCTGCAATACTTTCCGGGTATGAAGTTTCGGATTATGGCAGCTGCAGCGCTCGCTCAATATAAATCTAATATCTGCTATCAATTCATAGGCTTCTCCTCCTTTCCCTGTATTAAGCTGCCTTTCTCACTAATAAACGGTAGATGTCGTCGCAGTCGCTTTTGGGAATTCAAAAATATTTATTCAAAGATTGGCTTTCATAGAAAAGAATATAATAAAACAGCAAAAGGCTTACACCTACAAGTCTCTTTAATATTCAATGCGGAAAATTACAATCATCGCCTGTCGTTTAACACATCACTACCATCTCCTTATGAACTTTCAAATTTAACTACCTTCCATTACACTCTCACGACTTAATGACTGCATGAATACTTTCCCACGAAAAGAGACTGCCATCAGTAAGACAGCAGTTCACTGCTCGGCAAAATCGGAAACTTCCGTAGGATTTTTAATACTTGCGTATCAGCGAAACAAAATGCTGAATCCGCACTAACTCAAGCGGGGATCGTTGCGCCAACCGCTGCAAATGCAGGTAAGTCGCCACAATATAAACAATCAGTTGCAGGACACCTGCCACAATAACCGCAATTGGCATTGATACGACTTCCGTTATCATATCGTTATATCCAATCGTGGCTGCACCGCTCAAACTTGTATTAAGCACTTCTGAAACGGAGGAAAACAGATTTAGTGTCGTAGCATTCATTGTAAGGATTCCAACAATGATCCCAGTTATTGTCGCAAGGATGATAGGTATTGCAGCTACCTCCCAGCTAAACATCACAGCGGTCCTTTTACCGGAACCAAGCGAGAGCATCAGGCCAAGCGTCCGCCGTTGACGGTTTACAAACAGAGCAAGAAATACGAACAGGGCCGCACTCGCTGTTATGCAGGCAGCGAAAAGAAGCTGCTGCGCACTGCTGTAAAATCCATGCAAAGTTTCGGCGATTTCAGTGTATCCGTTATCAAAGCAAAACAGAATGTTTGCCGGGTATCCATTCGATTCCAGTGCAGCTTGGAGCGCAGATACCTTTCCGTTCTGCAGAACGTATGTAAAGAAAACGCCATTTCGACTACTATAGCAGTTTTCTGGCAGAGAAGTGTTAGGGACAAAGACGGTATTCGGAAGGAAGCGATAGTCTGCGGTATCCCACAAGTCTGACTGTCGGTAAATCCCTATAATCTGATACGTTTTCGCATCACCCGAAACCCCAATCTTTTGGGAAAAACGCTGTGGCTGTACCTTCCATTCCGGAGCTGTTAAATCAGCAAGAGGGTTTGGACCCCAATAGAACGACAAATCAATGCTGTCCCCTATACCGAGTCCGCTTGCGATGGCAGTTGTTTCAGAAATCAGGCAGACATTAGAGCCTTTTTTATAATCGTCCGCCCCAAAACTCCGTCCTTCTGTTACGAAAGAGTCCTTTTGATGGAAACAATACATGCTTTCCAGAAGATCTGTACCAATTACACTGACAGTATGATATTGCGTATCCAATTCTTGGACTGCGCTTCGCCATTCCACTTCCCGCATTCGAGCTTAGAAAGACATCCAGATCAGTTTCCAACGGGGTCATGTATGCATCAAGGTATTGGTCGTTTAGCAACACACCTGTTTCGGAGCCGTCAATTGCATAGTCCAGCTGTGTTTCAGAATACAAGCCATGCCAATGTGTAACGGTCATTGTGCAGGAATCTATTGCATCAACCATGTCTTGCCCTAGAATGGTCGTTTTTTTTCACCAGAGGAATATTTTGCTACCGGCAGAAAATCTGGCGAAGCTGTTTTCTTTTCGTCCTCTGTCAAATCATAGGATATTCTAGACAAATCAATATCTTCCACAGAGCATCGGTGCGTTCCTGCCAACGTTGTACGCAGTTCCAAATCACGGTCAATATAATCTGATCCCCAAAGGCCAAATACCGCCCTCCGGGACGGATATCAAGAGCATCTAACTCTTCCTGAGAGTTGCACCCTATGATGAGGCGCAGTGTGCTGCGAACAGCATAGTCTGGATGCATTTTAACAACGTTTTCAATCGAAGCAGTAACAGATACTGAAGCAAGTTCAGTAGACTCAGGCAGATTCGTTTTATCTACCGATGTAACCCGAACGATCATAATTGCCCTGTTATACGGAGAATCAAGGCTTGGCGCATATGTGCCGTCTTCCTTGCCGCTGGTAACACTCTGAATGGAGGGGCAATAAGCACTGATATATTTTTGTTGGTACGCACCTTTTATGACTGTTCCATCCGCAGCAAGCTGATCCATATACGCCCACATATCGTGACTTATTACACTTTCTTCATGGTGGAGCGTTAGCCCGTTGTACTCTGTTGCTACGTCTGCTGTCTCCGTTGTTGGGACACCAATGGTTACATAGCGCTCTTCAATTTGCGCGAGCGTTGCTTTAGCGGATGAAAATACGCCTGCGCTCAGGCAGATAAAAGCGGAGGCCATTCCCACCAGCAGGAAGATTGCAAACAAACGAACCGGTTGTCGAAAGAGCTGTTTCAAAGGGGTCATACAGTTTCCTCCTTGAGTCTGCCGCTGTCCATACGGAATACAACATCCGCTGCTTTGGCTACCTCCAGATCATGTGTGACAACCACTACACAGCAGTTTTCCTCATGTGCCAGTCTGGAAAGCAGCTGAATAATTTGTGTGCTGTTTTCTGTATCCAGATTTCCCGTAGGCTCATCTGCGAGAATGATCTGCGCATGAACGGCTAATGTTCTGGCAATTGCGACTCGTTGCTGTTCGCCGCCTGACAGCATGGCAGGAAGTCGCTTCCAATAGCTTTCGCCCAGACCTACTTTTTCAAGAGCAATCTGCGCCTCTTTTTTTGCATCGGCATCGGAATGCCTCAGCAGTTTTAAGGGATACATGACGTTTTCACAAACAGTCATAAGTGGAAACAAATTATAGCTTTGGTAAATCACAGACGCCTGCTTGCGACGGTAGATATCCACGTCGATTTCCCGCAAACTTTGGCCGCCGACTATTATGTCTCCGCTCTGCGGCGTATCCAATCCTGCCAGTAATGAAAGCAGCGTTGTCTTCCCACTTCCACTTTTGCCGACTAACGCATAAAAAGTTCCAGCACTCAAATCACAGGAGACGTCTTTTACAGCCTGAACAGTTTGGTATTTTGTTTTGTATGAATAAGAAACACTTTGCACAGATAATACGGACATACTACTCAACCTCCCGTAGTAATCGGATTCCGCTTTTTCCAGTTGCCATCAAGCAAGCTGTAATTGCCCCGACATTCATAGCAAAAAAGAGTGCTGCGGCCATGGCATATTGGGTGGCAGTCTCTTGGACAACCAGGATGAGAATTGTTCCAATAGCTGCGCCAACCAAAAACATCAGACATATCTCGACGAATACCATAATGACTGTTTCAATGCGTTTTGTACCAAGAGATCGTGCAATGGCAAATTCCCGCCTTCGGATATGAATATAGAAAAAACCTGCGGCAGCACCAATCATGACCTCTATGCAGGCAAAAATTGGTTTTAGTCGATACAGTGTTTGCAAATTTCGATTCAAAGCATTCAGAGTTTCGCGGAGTGTTTCGTCATGAACTGTTACGGCAAATTGCTGATATCGGAGAGCTGGAGAATTATTGATTTCTTCTTGATGCCCGGAGGGGTCCACATTTGCGAAGTGACGTATCAGTATTTGCCGGAATTCGTCCAGCTCATGATTATCACGCACTGTTGCGCTCAGGCTATCCCCTGTAATCTTCCCGTCCAGTTTTGTTTGTGCTGCTGCAACGCAGCTGAATGGGCAATAGATCGTTTGAGATTCCGACGAATACGTCCCAGCAATTTCGAGCGAAATCTGTGTGGAAGCTTCACCGGTCACAGCAGGCGACATCTGAACCGTCAATATGACATTACCATTATTATCAGTATCTTGCGACAGTTCTTCTGCCGCTGCGGTTGAAACGAGACACACCGCTTTATTTGAGGTAAAAATTGATTCGTCGTATCCTTCAAAATAAGTAATCGAATTTCCTGAAACGGGTGTCAATTCCGATGCGGCATCAACAGAAGTAATGCCAATCAGCTTTTGCCGACTCGAAAAGCCCGTCCCTTGACTGTAATAGACAGATGCTTTCAGGCAAACATCCTTCACATAGGAGGAAAATGCTTTTTCCTGAAGCTCCCCGCCATAAGCATATTTGTCAGAGAGAAAGTAGTTGATAATATAGTCTGTAATTTTCAGGTCATCGGTTTTCGTGCCGGTAAGATTGGATACGACGACAGTTACGGGAATCACTGCGTAGGCGCTCTCCATATCCTGTTCTTTCTGGCAAATGAAGCCATCAAAGAGAGTAAAAAATGCACAAAGGAAAGCTATCAGCAATACAATACTCACCGTCTGCCAAGCGCCGCGCTTTAAGCGCACCTTTTCGTAAAAGAAAACAATCATTTAACTGCACTCCAATAATGCAAGCAGCGGCATGGGAGAAATATTCACCCATGCCGCTGCTCAGCTGTCACTTACTTATCTGTCAGAACCGGGAAAACAGACTGGGGCAGGATGCAATATCCTATAACGTAGACCTTTTCATCTGTATCAGTTGTTTTGAATTTGAGTAAGAGACTCTTGCTTCTTTATCGCTTCTCCCAACAAAGCGCTCTCAAGCTCTACTTCACGTTGCCGATCTTCGCTACTACTTCTATCCGAAATAGTTTGTCCATTTTGAATCACGTCCAATGTTGGAGGCTGATTTAGATCAATATAGTTGCTACCCTGAGCAGTACTTTCTTTTGGTTGTCTCGGGTTTGTCATAAAGCAGGCGACAACTGCCAAAACAAGTATCGCGGTCACGGTTATGATCCAAGTATGAGGCTTTCGATAAGAAAGTACAGCACGGATTCGTGTTTTCACATTCTTACTGCCGAAGGCCAGCGGGCAGGCCGCAAAAATACGCTGGTTTGCAGTGCAGGAGAGCAACGTCTGCGAATACGCAGCGCGCTGAGAATCACTCATATTCTTGACAGCATATTCGTCACATGCCAACTCAATATCTTTACAAAGGAAATAATACGCAATCCAAATCAAAGGATTGAACCAATGAAGAGAAAGAATTAAGAACGCAATGGGCTTTAGCCAATGATCGCGGCGTTTTATATGTGCACGTTCATGTGCAATTATGCTATCCAATTCCTTGCTCTTTATATGGGACGGAATATAGATGCGCGGTGCAAACAGGCCAAGAATAAACGGAGCATTCACATGCTCGCTTTGATACACATTTGACGAGAGCCGGACAGCAGTTTTTACTTTGCTGCGGAGATGTATATAGCTTAACGCTTCAAACAGAAGCATTGCTGCCATACCAGTACACCAGACGATTCCAACATAAGGAACAGGAGCAGTGAAACCTTTAGCAGAAAGCAGGCCCTGCTCGGATGCCGAAAAGCCACTTATATCAGGAATGACACTCAAGCGACTTTCCAATGCGTTTGGCATGAGAAGCCGGATCCAAACAAAGCTCCACAATACGGGGAACAGCCATTTGGAGCTTTACGGAATATGATGCGAACAAGTAGGACAGTCAGTACAAGCCATCCGGCATTGATGCTCATATTAAGCAGCTTCATAAACAATTCAGTCATCCGGATGCTCCTTCCGAAAACGGTCGATCATCTGCTGCATCTCCTGAATTTCATCGGCTGTGAGCTGTTGGCTTTTGGTAAATGCGGTCAAAAAAGCTGGAATCGAACCGGCAAATTTCTTCTCAACCAATTCTTCAATTTCAGATGTCTGTATCTGCTCCTTGGATACCAGCGAAGAAACAATTGTATTCTCATTCTTTATCACGCCACGCTCTGACAAACGCTTTATTACCGTGTAAGTGGTAGTAACCTTCCAGCCTAGTTGCTCTTCACAAAGTTGAGCTAAATCTCTGCTCTTGATGGGTTCATGATCCCAAAGGATCAGGCAAAAACGGTATTCGCTTTCAAAAACTTTTGGTGTACTCATTCTAGCGGCCTTTCATTCTAATCTGTTAGTATTATTCTAACGGATTAGAGTTGGGAAGTCAATAGGGAAAATGTGCATTTTTATCACTTAGCGCTGGAAGTGCTTGGGCTTTTGCGGGTCTGACCGTTGCCGACGAATAACCATCTGCCGTGCCTGCCGCTCTTCTGTGTCCTCTCCAAGCAGTCTGGATACTTCCTGCTTTGCGCTGAGCAGCAGACTGAGAAGGCTTCTTCTGCAAGGTTTCCTCCAACTGCCTTTCCGCTGCCTTTTCCTGCGCAGGACGGAGGACCTGCCGTGCTTTGTACAGCTCTACCGAGTCAAAATCCGAGCCTGTGCTTTCAGCTCAGCGTATTCATCCAAAGCCTTATCTAACTCGGCAGAGTATTTCTGCTCCTGCGCCTCCAGCTTTTTCAGGCCGGCCTCCATAATAGCAATATCCTTACGGAACGCCTCTGCGCCTGCATCCTCCGCATACTCAAATTTTTGCAAAAGGAGTGCCTTTTCGGAACGCAGTTCCTCTAAATCCTCTGTCAGCTCTGCAATACGGACAGTCAGCGCCTTGTGGCGTTTCACATGGTATATTGGCAATTCCTTTTTCTCAGCAACTAGTGTTTGCGCTCCTTACTCTTTTCCTTGATTTGCTGCACCAGACCGGTGTAATGCTCCAGCTCCGGCCTCCATACGGCAAGGGATTTTTGAATATGCGCCTTTCCGCTGCGAATGTGAGAGAGCTGATAACAGAAGATCAGCACACGGCTGCGCAGCTTCTCCAGCCTCTCCGCGATGGCGGGGACAGTACGGGCAACCAATGCGGCCAGCTTCTTGATTTCTGCTTTCAGTTCCCGCAGCAGCACATTGTCGGCTTTGATTTGCCGATTCATTTCACAGCGGTCAGAGACGATTCCCTTGCACTCCAATGCCTGCGCTGTTACGCCCTCATGGATGGTAGGAATCTCGTCAATTCCCCGTGCGGCGTTGCTACGATGGTCAATGCGTTCTTCCCGCCCGGCGTGTTCCAGACAGCGATTGGACACGTCAGCCCACGCCGCCCGCCATGCCGCAAGCTGTTCCTCGCTGTTCCAGCGTTCGGAGATAGGATTCTGTCTGCCGTACCGAGTACTTTTGGGATGCTTGTCAGCCCGGACAAGCCCCCGTTTCTCGGCAGCAGACGGCGTCATATACACCTTCTTTTTGCCGAGCTTGTAAGGGTACTGTTTCTCCCAGCCCTCGTCCTGCCTGCCGACTTGAACTCGGCGGCGGTGAAAACCTCGTTCCTCACCGTTTTTGGCGCAAAGATATTCCTTCTCAGCCTTGTACTGCCAGTGTCCCTGCCCATCCAATGGGCGCACCGTCAAGAGAATGTGAGCATGAGGGTTGTGACCATCGGTGTCGTGGATAGCAGCATCGGCACACATTCCATCGGCCACAAACTGCTCCTGAATAAACGTTTGCAGCAGCTCGATTTGCTGCTCACGGTTCAGCTCTATGGGCAGCGCCACGACGAACTCACGGGCAAGTCTGCTGTCCGTGGCAGTCTCCACTTCCTCTACGGCGTTCCAGAGCTGTTCTCGGTCTTGCCATTCCTGTGGGGCGTATTCTGGCAGAAACACGTGCTGCCAGACAAGCCCCTGCTTTTTCGTGTAGTCGTGCTGAATCCCGTCGTAATCGTTGTAGAGGCGGGAACAGCTCAGATAAGCGGAGGCGGCCACGGCGGAGCGTCCTGCGCCCCGGCTGACCACCTTCGCTTCCAGATGGTAAATTGCCATCGCTCGTTCACCTCGTTTCCTTTTTTTCTGTTTCTCTTTCGTAAAAGAGAAAATGGACGGGCAGAACGCCCGCCCATCTCTGCGGCAAAGCTGCCGGTGGCAGGTTTGCGCAGGTGGTTGGAAAAAATAGCGTCGGTTGAAGCGACGGTATTTGCCCAATCGCGCAACGATGACAGCAGCGCCCGTAGGTGCTGTGGCATTGTCTGTCGCTTTCCGCAGAAAGCGAAATTCCCCTCGGAGAGCGCACGATGCCACAGGCATGCCACCGCCTGTTTTACAGGTCATCAGGTAATGGAGTTTTGTACCATGGTAAGCTGAGCGGCTCCCCTAGGATAGAGAGCCGCTGGTTGTTATTTTTAGCACGGATGTATTCGCCGTTGAGCTTTGCAGCGATAGTCTGCGAGTCTGTGGTGACGATGGACTGGGTTAAGGTGTAAAACACTACGCCTACCAAAGCGGGGCGTGGGTGGAAACCAAGGGAAGCCGACACGCAGTTTGAAGCTTATCTCGATATGGCCCCGCTGGAGGTGCGGGTATCCAGTTCAATGGAACCATCGCAGTCACAGACACAGTTCCGGATGGTATAGCCGTTTTTTCGTGCCCAGTCGGCATAGCTACCGTCAATTTCCCGATGCGAAAGCCTGTTTCTATTTTTTTGGAGGAATCAGTCTTCCTCCAGCTCAAAACGAATTGTCACACGGCTTTGACCTCCCACGGTACAGGTGAACAGAGTCAAATCCCAATTTCCACTTTCCATTCCCTCTATATCTGTGGGGTTCAGTGTCTCCCGCTCCACCATTTTGTAGATGAATACATTTCCATCTATATCTGTAAAGGTGGCAATATCGCCCTCCCAGAGATTCTTTAAGGTTCCGAAATGGGAAGTGTAGTTGTGGCCGCAAATAATCAGGTTATTCAAATAGGCAGACCCACTGTACCGGCAGGGAGCAGTTTTCAGATTGGGATAATTCCACTCACTGATAATCGGCAGCTCCAGCTCCAAGGCTGGGATTCTTAAAACACCGATAAAGTCTATTCCGTTGATGGTTTCCACTGGCATTTCCATATTAGGGGATAGAACATAGTCCGAATAACAGTCCGCTCATCGCTCACCAACGGCTCCTGATCCCCGGCGGAGTCCGAGGGAGCCTCTGGAGCGGCCTCTGCGGGGCAAATACGCATCCAGCTGGGTTACCGCTTGCCTGGCCGATTGCTCTGCCCGCAGCTCGTCGTTACAAGTTGTAAGATACAAGGAAAGGGCTGCTGCAATCAGCAGCAGCCCAATCGTAATCGACAGCAAGCCTCTTGCTTTCTGCTATTTTTTTTTCATTCCTCATCAACAGCACCTCTGCGGCGCACCAGGCCGATCACGACAAAGAGCAGTCCGGCGGCAATCAACACTGGAACCGGCCACCAGAGCTGGCCAGTCTGAGGCAGCGTCGGCTTTGTAGGTGTAGTAGGTTTGTCCGGCGTGGTAGGTGTTGTGAGTAGGTTCGTCAGGAATTTCCTCATTGTAGCTATTTGTCACCACAAAAGTGATACCCTCCCGTGTGACCTCCACGGCATAGCCCTCCAACTCTTTCTCCACAATGGTCCACGTATAGCGATCATTCAATCCCGTCCAGGTGTACCGCCAGTTGTTTGCCGCGTTCAGGGTTACGGTATCATATACCTTGCCGTCACGAAGAAGCTGAACAATTACCTCTTTGGGACGATTTTTTCATGTCCATCATCGGCCCAGACCTTCAGAACCTTTCGGTCGATGGTATGGGTCATCTGGGTTATCAGGGCTTTGGGATGAATCGAACTTTGCATTGACGGCTACATCATAAACCCAAATGTTATTCTCTTTGTCCATTCCAGGCAAAGATTACCATGAATGGCGTGGGATCATAGCGGAAGCCATTTTTGCGTGTGTCGATACCCCAGTACAAAGTACAAACCCGCTTTCAGGCTCTTTCCGGCGGTGGGAAAGGAAACCAATCCCTTTATCATTGGTCTTTCCACTGTCTGTGGGGAAATATCATCCCGCAATACATAGCCCTCCAGGGTGTATGCCAGTGTCCGCCAGGCCTCGTCATCCTTGCCCCGGATATTGACATGGAACTGGGCGAAATCCTTTGTGGTGGTCAGCTCGCCGTATTCGTCTACTGTGGCAACCAGGAAAATGTCAAACTCTGCACCAACCAGGGGCGTGTTTCCATCTTGATAGAAATGGTCAAACTTACATCCTGGTTCAAGTCAATACTTCCCGCCGCCAGAGCCTGCAAGGGCAGGAGAAGGAATACTGCCAGCACACTGAGCAGCGCAGCAGTCATGCGTCTAATCCTCTTCATCGGCTTCCCTCCGTGTTTCTTTTCTTGGCTTCTTGGGCAGCAGCAGTAAAATCAAAAAGCAATAGCAAGATCGGGATCGCCACAACAGGAGCCACAAGCAGCGGTTCAATCTGAATGGCGTCCGCCGTCACACGGACGGTCTTTGCTTCCTCAATATTGTCAATCCGGTGTCCCCGTACCAGCAGCCGGTGGGTATTGATACCGTAAGGGGTGCAGGTAACGAGCGTACAGTAATCTTTCCCTTCTTCGATCCGAAGGGCACCTCGTCTCTTGGGGTTCCACAATCAGGATTTGATCGACCTCATAGGTCAGCACGTTGTCCAGGACCCGGAGCATGAAGATGTCTCCCGTTTGCAGCTTGTCCAGGTTGGTGAATAGCTTGGCGCTGGGCAGTCCCCGGTGGCCGGAGAGAACGCAATGGGTGCTTTCGCCGCCCACGGGCAGGCTGGACCATTCCAGATGGCCCACGGCGATCTGGAGGACCGATTCCTCCGTACCATGATAGATGGGCAGAGAGAGCAATCAATGCTGGGGATTTCAATATAGCCCATGACGCCAAGACCGGACACTTCAAAAGCTGCTGGTATTCTTCCTTCTGGGCGTCGCTGAGCAGGTACGCATTGACCCGATCGGTCAGAGATGCGTTGTAGCTTTCGGCCGCGGCCCAGATTTCGTCATATTGATCCTGGTTCAAATTTGCGACTTTTTCGGCATACGTGGCAATGGCGCGGGTTTGGTGGAAGGAGTTCCAGTAATCGCTGAGGAAGGATACAGCAGCAAGGACAGTCCCGCGAGAAGCACCAGGATCAGCAGCAGCGTTGTGAAATTTCCTTTTTTCTTCTTCATGCGGGGTTCTCCTTTGCCGCTGTGGGCCGGGGGGGAGTCCCTCCCCGGCGTTCACAGCGGGATGTCAGTGCGTTTCAGATATGTATCAGGGAATTAGCCCTTGGTGCTCATGCGCTTCTTGGTGACCAGCAGCACAGCCGCGCCGATGACCAGAACAGAGCCGAGGACGTAGAAGATGGTGGTGCCGATGCCGCCGGTGGAGGAAGCTGTGCACCGGAGTTGTTTACCACATCGGTGGACAGGGAGCCGTCATTTACGACCGCAGTAAAGGTTGCGGTACCTGAAGTAACATTGCCGCTTAAAAGTATTCAGATAGGGGATATCACCGTCAACATGACCGGCAGAAATGGTAAACTCGATGTCGGCAATCGTATTGTAGCCAGAGGGCGTGGTGGTCTCGACCAGCTTGTAGTCGCCATCATCCAGGCCACTCCAGGTAAAGGTGGTCATGTCCTCACCCTTTAAGTTCGGACCCTACAGCTTCATATGTACCAGAAGCGTTCTTCTTATACAGGGTGAAGCCTGCGCCCTTCAGAGGGATGTACTCTTCGGAGCCTTCGACTTTGGGATCATAGTTGGGATTCTTGGTAACCTTGTTCACGATAGTCTTGTAAGTAAATACAATAACGACATCATCGGGGGTCTCGCCGTTTTCGCCGGCCTGTTTGTCATTGGGGTTGTTGGTATAGGTCACATGGGAGGTGTTCTTGTTGCCGGTGGAGCCAATAACGGCCTGATCGTTCAGCGTGGAGGTATACTCAACAGAAATGATGCTTCCGGCCTCGACAGAGGCAATGTCCTTCAGGTTGGCAAAGCGGACCTCAAAGGTGCAGCCGTCGGTCAGGCCGTCGGTCACAACGGTAAAGCCGGAAGTAATTTCCTCACCATCTACATAGACCTTGACGGAACTGGCATTGAAGGTCAGGCCAGCGCCTTCCTTATCGTGGAAGGTCAGCTTGTAGCCGTGGGTGTAGTTGGCGTAATCCTGCGCAATGGTGGCGCTCAGCTTGAAGGGTACGGCATCGCCGATATCGTAGTCAGCGGAATCCTGCCAATCAGTGGTGGAGTTCGCCGCGCTGTCATTGGTGTCCTTAACCTTCTTATCGGAGGTTGTGGTTCCAACCTTGGGAGAGATAGTCGTGGGGCCGACAACCTGGACTACATACAGGGGTAGGCTTCACCGTCATTGACAGGGCCGGTGTCCTTGATCAGATAGTAGCCGGTGGGTACGGTCAGCGAATTACCATTGGAAACCGTACCGAATTTTTCAGAATCCAGTTTCACATATTTCTGAATCTCCGTTAACTTTTCGGTGTCGCTCTTACCATTCACAGCGGCCAGAGCGTCCAGAGTGGTCTGATCGACAGCAGTTCCTTCGGTGCCGGTGCCGTTCTTGCCCCACTTGATGTTGGACAGAACACCCTCATGGAGGTCACCAGCGAAAATCTGGTAAACATCATAGGTGCGGGTGCTTCCCTCGGGAGCCGAAATTGTAGTGTTTTCTGCCGCAAACGCGGTGGTGGCCAAAGCAAAGACCATGACCAGGGCCAGCAGCAAGCTGGCAAGTTTCTTTTGTGTGTTTCATTGTGTTATTTTCTTTCTTTCTTGTTTTTGGGGTGGGTGACAACAGGGATGCTGCACATCAGGAAGATACTGAATCCTCCTTTCTGCGCTTGGTATGGTGATACAACAGGAGGAACGCCGCGCCCGTGAGCAGCAGGAAGCCTCCTATGGTATACGGTATCGTACCGGCCCCGCCGGTGTGGGGCAGCTCGGGGTAGCAGACTTGGTTGGTTACGGTAACGGCGGCTGCGGCACTCCCATCTGCGGGAACCGTTACCGCAGGGCCGTTGGGGTAAGTCACAAGGAAGCTGCTGCTGTTCACCGTGGCCGGCACATTGCCCGAAATTGGCTGACTGGAATCATCCAGCTCGTAGATGTAATAGGTTCCGCCAAGGGTCAGGTTTGTAAACTTCGCTGTCCTGCTCTCCGGCGTGACCGTGCTGTTCGCGTATGTGATGGTCACCGTTTGCAGCGGATTGCCGGTGGGATTTGCTTCGGCATAGATTCCGAAACGGTAGGCTCCGTCGATTTTTGCTTTCAGATGATTGCCGCCCGCATCCAAAAATGCCTTGGCCACCGTGGCTTCGCCCTTGTGGTTGTAGGCCTGACACGTATAGTCCGCGCTTTGATACCAGACGGCCACACCATTCGGGAAGGTGGGATAGCTTCCGTTCTCCTGCTTTGCCACAGCGAAGTAGTGGGGCACGGCATCCATCACATAGCCCTCCGGGGCGGCTGTTTCAGTAAGGCAGTAGACCGTGTTATATTTCATGGTCTGACCACTTTCTTTTCCGAAGGTCAGGGTGCCGTCCCCGCCGGTGGTGCCGGTCAGGGAAAGGCCGTCCGTTGTTGGGGTAAACGTACCGTCAGCATAGGTTCCCTCCACCAATGTGAACGTCGCGCCGGGCAAGGCCTGGCTGGTATTGTACTGGTCCAGCTTTTTGACTGTTACACTGGGAGAAGTGTCCGCACCAGCGGTGCCGCCGGTGGAATAGCTGAATTTGTTGTCCTCTACGCTGCCGCCGCTGGGGGTGGCATAGCCCTTCCAATGGGCTTTGTTGGAGATGGAGATGGTCTGACCCGGCGCGGCGTTGACTGTGGTTTCATAGGTAACGGTCAGAGGCAGGTTGTCCGGCAGGACAATTTTCAGCGTCTGTCCATCCACGGAGGCGGTCCAGTCCGATACCTTCTCGCCTGTCCTGGTGTTCACCACCTGAATGGAAGTGGTGTCCAGAATCAGGGTTTCGCTCAGCTCGTCCACCAGGGTGACGGTATCCGACCCGCTGACCAGATCCTCGCCCAACTCATTCAGCGTGATCTTAAAGGGATACCGGCCGCCATTGGTTTCGGGGTTATAAGTGCCTTGCTTGGACAGCGTCTGTTTTTCGATTGTCACACCATTGCTGTCGCTGCCGATGGTCGTTCCCTCGGAATTTTGCAGGCTGACCACATTGTTGAACTCCTTGCTCACGCCGCCCAGAAGAACGTCAGGATCCGTTACCTTACAGACGATCTGTATCTCCACGGCATAATCGTCCCGGTATCCGCCTCCGGCTACCAGATTGTCAATATCCCAGATCACCTGCTGACCGTTGGTGTAATAGTAGTTCGTCTGGGTTCCCGCGTTGTTGCTGGGCAGGGTATTCACGTGTTCCGTCCAGCTGCCGTCTAGGGCGGCGATTTCCTCAGCTGTGAGCTGCACAAAGGTGGGTTTGTGATCCTGCGGAACTGCTTTATATTTTATCTCCCAGCCACCATATACGGACATAGGTTACCTCCATCCCATCCGGGATCTGCTCGACCACACGGTACCGCCCGGACAGGCTGCCCTCATAGTTCACATGAATCTGCCAGGCCACATAGGTACCCGCTCCGTTCAGCGCGCCTGTGCTGATGCCCTGATTTGTGCCAGACTGGATGTTCGTGATGGAGTTGCCGGAACCGGATAGGTAAAGACACAGCCCAGTTCCTTAAAGATATTTTCGCTGCCGTACAGGGTCTTGCTGGCCGTGTTGTGGTCCAGCCAGTTGGTGCCGTCGGAGCGGCTTTGCAGCTTATTGTTATAGGTAAAGGCGTCTCGTTTATTGGCGGGCAGTTTATCCGGCTCGGTCTTGACAATCAGATAAAGGGAATCATCCTGCGCCAAGGAAATCCTTTTGATTCAGGGTCAGCGTCAGAGAAGAGTTGTCTTTCTTAACGGTATAGTTATTGCTTTCTAAGGCCGTCAGCCGGTTGCTGCCGATTAGCGAATCCAAATCCGCATAATTCGCGAGAGAGTTCGTTCCCAAATTGCCCGTATATACGCCCACAAAGGAGGTGCCCCGAATATAGTGAGCCGACCCGCCGGCCGCATTCGTGACGTCCCTGATGGCAGTGCCACTGGGCAGAACCGTTCCGTCCACCTTGATGACCCAGTACAGTGCGCCATTGGCAAAGTCTCCGGTGGTCGCCTTGGGTTCTTCGTAGTACCAGCTCTGCTTTTCCGCGGCAAAGCGGTTGTCGCCTTCCACGATGACAGAGGCCTCCACGCCAATTCCGGCAAGCTCGTATTGAATATTGCCGATACCCACCGTGCCTGACAGGTTAAAACTGTTGCTTACCACCACCTGCGTAATGCCGTCGATATTCGTGGGCTGCGCGTAGTAGGTCAAAAGGTAGGCTTGCGTTCCATTCAATCCAATCTGCTTAGGTGTGAAGCGGAAGGAGGTTTGCCCGTCAACTTTTACCCAGACGGTTTGATCGGGCGCGCGGCTGCTCAAATTGGCAACGGCACCTGCATCGTCCAGGCCAGAACCGGGTGCGTCGTCGCCGATAGTATAGGCATCCACCCGGACATAGCCCACAAACTCCATGTACTTGTACTGGCTGCCCAGGCTGTCAGCCATGGACGCAGAGGACAGATCCCAGTCTCCCGCCTCATTGGCTGCCACCTGATACTTGTAGCTGCCGGCAGGCACAGTGAAGCTGCTGTCAGGGGGTGATTTGGGTAACGGAACTGCCGGTGGCGTCATACACGCTGCCGCTCATGGACACAGTGCTTTCGTCTCCTGCTTCCCGCCCGCCAGCTTTCGGCTCCAGACCTTGCGGTCAATGGTCGTACTGGTCATATAGCCGTTCAGCCATCCGCCGCCATCTTCTCTGCTGTCATCGGTATAAATGCAGGCGCGATTGTTGATCTTGAAGTCTTTGTTTCCCCGCCGCCACGAACACACCGGGCGCCACATTCACCGTGTAGGTCAGGGTCTTGCTCTCACCGGGAGCCAGGGAACCAACGTAATAGGTAAAGCTGTCGTTCTTCTTGCCGTCTTTGTCCGTATCCGTGATGTTCAGTGTAGTTCCTGCCGTAATCTCCGTTAAGCCGCTGCTTCCGTTCTGGCCGTTGGAACCGCCCTGATAGAGGCGGAAAGAGGTTTCATCGTAGGACAGATTTTTGCGGATGGCTGCTATTGAACCGTCCAGCGCGTCCATCATTTTCACATTGTCCAGGACATAGCTGTTGTTCGCATTGGCCTGCACCCAAATGGTGTAGGTGATGGTGCCTCCGCCGTTTTCGCCGGGGGTAAACGTCGAGGCCTTTTTGGACATGGTTGCACCAGCACGGGCGTAAAGGTGACGGTATCGCTGTCCCGCTGGTAGGTCTTGGAGTAAACATTCGCCGAGTTCTGAAGAATTTCCTTTGCCGTGACGCCGGTGTATGCAGCCTTCAGCTTGACCCGGTAGGTCAGAGTCCGGGTTTCGTTGGCTGCCATATCGCCGATGTCCCAGACCAGCGTGCCGGGTTTCGTCGGGTTTTTACCTGCGGGACCCGGGATGGGATTTTCCTCCGTGGGTGCCGCACCGATGTAGACGCTTCCGGTGCCTCCGGTTTCCGTGGGGGCTACCCGTATCTTTGATTGCGGTAGACACTCCCGTCACGCCCACATATTCCTCGATGTACTGGGTTTCGCAAAGCAATCCACCACCTTGACATCCGGGCAGCCATCTGAGCCGGCCTTCACGGTCAGGGTGTAAGTCAGATAATCGCCGTCTGTCTCTTCCGAGATGGCCGAGACGGTTTTGGTCAGATCCACATTTCCGTACTTGGCGACAATGTCACCAGCAAAATCAATGTTGATCGTTATATCGCCAATGACAATTTGAGCGGTTCGATCTTCGCCGACCTGCGACAGGTCAACTTCTGCTTCCCACAAAAAAGTCGCCGCTGATGACGGTATTCGTCTCTGTCTTTTTTGCTTTGCCAGCCATGTAGTATCAAAGGCAAGGGTGACCGTATTGTTTGCCACCGTGATGGTGCCCACGGTCGTGCTGCCGCTGGTGATGCTGCCGTTGGCCGTGGCGTTGCGCAGCAGGTCCGGCAGGGTATAGGTCATTTTCCCGCCCGCAGCCAGGAGATCATCAATAGGGACATTGCCATAGCTGATCTCCAGCTTGAAATCCGCGTCGCCGGGAATATCCGTCGCGCCTGATACATTGGTCCACTCTCCGTTTTCATTGGTACGGTAGTAGAGTGTTGCGCCTGTGATATAGTTTTTTACGGAAACGGGATCGGTTGCCCCTGTTGTATCCGCATCCAGAGTCATCACCGAATAAGCGCGTGTTTTGGCGCCAGAAACGTAGGCAGTGCCCATAACCGGCAGGCTGGGATCGATCTCCATGCCGGACATCTCTTCCTCCGGTTCGGTCGTTTCTTCCGTTTCTTCCGTTTCTTCTGTCGCTTCTGTTTCTTCCGCAGTGCTGCATTCCGCCGTGTGGGTATGCTCCTCCATATCGCAGGTCAATTCCCAGGTGCCGTAGCACAGGGCGGTATGGGTGTGTTTTTCATCCTCGGGAAGCGTACAGGTCAGAGCCTCGGTATCCGCCGGTTCCTCCACCGTCTCAAAGCACGCATCCGTGTGCTGATGCTCCAAAACCTGGATTTTGCCGCAGATCAGATTGCCGTCATCATCATAGCAGCCCGGGTCCTCCGGGGATTCATAGGGGCTCGTGGGTGTGGAGAATGATTTCTTTCTCCTCACAGATCAACTCCGGTTCGGCAGGTTCTGCTTCTTCCGCCGGTTCGGTGGGCAGCTCGCAGATCAACGTCTTTATCTGCTCGTAGCACTGGTCGGTGTGCTGGTGTACAGGCTCCTCTGTGTCGCCGCACGTCAGTTCCCGCGTTGTCTTATAGCAGCTTTCGGTATGCTCATGATCTTCTTCACAGACCAAAGCAGACGTTTCTGTGTAGCAGTCATCCGTATGCACATGGGCCGGTTCCGTAGATTCCGTACAGATCAATTCGCCGCGCTCCACGGTGTAGCAATCATCCGTATGGGTATGTACTTCGGGTGCGTCTGTTTCCGGCACGGCATAGCAGCTTCTGGTGTGCTCATGGGTCTCGATCTCCGGCAGCGGGCACCAAAAGTTCCCATTTTCGTCATAGCATGCCGAATCATGCTGGTGAACGACAAAGTCTGCATACCCGCACGTCAGGTTTCCTTCGCTGTCATAGCAGGTATCGTCATGCTGATGGAGATTCAGGCTTTCGATGGTACACACCGGCTCGGTCCGGGTGGCAGAGGTTACTTGCGTGTAGCAAGCCTCCGAATGGGTGTGTTCAGGAATCTCACACGCTCCCTTTTCCATGGTAATGGCGGGAAGAATCAATGCGTAGACCGTGCAGAACACCACAACGCAGGCAAGACCGGTTACAACCCGGTACCAGCGTTTCTTCCTTTGATGTGTCTTCGTATATTTTTCTGCGCTCTGTAACGCACCGTGCTTCATATGCCAATCACCCACTCTCTATTTAAGTATCCCGAAATCTGCTATCGGCCAGACCCGGAATACGATTTTTCCGACGATCTGTTCACCGGAGACGCAGCCCACCGTAGTGCTGCGGGAATCCACAGAAGTAGAGCGGTGGTCGCCCATGCAAAAAAGTACCGGTTATCCGGCACCTGGTAGGGCAAATCAATGTCACAATCCCCCAGGGATTTTTCTGTCAGATACGGCTCATCCAACAGATTGCCGTCCACATACACATTGCCCTCAACGTCGATATCCACCCACTGACCGGGGCCGGCGATACAACGCTTGACTAAAATCTTGTTGCCCATGTAAAAGGCTACCAGATCGCCCAGTTCACAATCCGACCCTTTGACAGAGAGCACAATATCTCCCTCGTCCAGCGTCGGGGCCATGGAGGCTCCGTAAATTTGCAGCACCGGCATCCAGATGGTGGCGACCAATACGGCTACAGCCGCAACGACCACAAGGGTATAGACAGTGCTTCTCAGGACCCGCCGATATCGCTTTTTGTATTTCTCTCTGTCAAGCTCCGTTTCGAGCTGTTCCAGGGTTGGAAGCTCACGGGACGGATTTGCTGTGTTCTTCATTGATCTCAACCTCTCCAGCGGACTGAATCAATTGCCGCAGTGCTTCCTGGTCTGCCAGCAGTTTGGCCGCTCTGGCAGCGACCTGCTTCCAGTAGGCATCCGCATCCGCGTGTACTTTTTGGCTGTACGCCTCTGCCTCCTGCCGGATCTGGGCGGCCTCTTTTGCCGACTGCTCCTTGATAACGCGGCTGATGGCATCCTGCTGGCTGCTGATCCGCTGGATATTTTCCAGATACTGCTGCGCCGCGGCCTCCGCCGCCTGAAAGACACCGTTGAGGGACAGGGCAGCCTCCGCCAGGGAACCGGCTTTGTCGATCTCGATCCTGCGGTCCCGAAGCTGTGCTTCCGCCTGCTCCAGCCTGATCTTCAGCTGGCTGTTTTCTTCTGTCTGGGCAATCAGCATTTCCAGCAGCTCACTCCGGCTCAAACGCCGCAATTCTTTATCCGTCATAGAGCACCTCCAAATCTGTGCCGCACAGCACAAAAGCAAAAAAAGAGGCAGCAGTTATTCTTCACCTGCCCCAAATCCTTACTCCACAGCACGGAAGTAATATTCCTCACGCTGTGCTGAGTTTCAACTAGATGAATGCGGCATTCAGCGCAACACATTATTTCTATTATGTAGTGAAACGATTATATCAAAAGATATATGCCCAATTTCCAATCAAAATAATTTTAGCATAAGCATACATGAAAATCAAGGGGCACAGGAAAAGCGTGTAAAAAGATGGTAAAATCTAAGATAAAAGTGGAAGTACAAAAAGCGGGAAGCACGAAGCCACCCTCAAATTCTTTTTTTAGAGTATGAGGGTGGCTTTGGTGCACCCAAAATAGAGTGCGCTATTGTTAAGTTGGCATTCAGTCTGGGCTAGTAAACAACATAATGGAAATAATGTGGTGTCTTTTTTAGCTAAACAACAAGGCCCAATCGTTCAATCTTTCGCCGGTGTTCTGTGCCGGCGGTCATAATATAGATTCTTGTTGTGTCGATGCTGCTGTGTCCCAGAATATCGGCTAATTTGGCGATCTCTTTCTCAATACCGTAAAAAGTCCTGGCAAACAGCTTGCGCAGATTGTGGGGAAACATCTTGCTGGCTTTTACTCCGGCTGTCTCGCAGAGGGGATTTCATCTGCGCCCAAATATTGCTCCGGTCCAACGGCTTCCCGTTCCTGGTAATAAAGATCGCTCCAGAACGGATGCCCTTTTTATCTTTGCGTGATGGAATTGATTGAACTGGCTGCATATCCCTTTTCAATCAGATACTTTTTATAAGCCATCATCCGCTCTTTTGTCACAGCCTGTTGGCATGCAAACAAATGAAAAGCACGGACATCCCGGAGATATTTCTCCACGGTGGCCGTGCTTTTTTCCTCCAGGACCAGATATTCACGAAAGGTATTGATGGTTTCTTCAGATAATATTCTTTCTGCCATTTTGGTTCCCTCCTAAGTGCGTTATTTGGATTTTCATACTTATTGTATCGAATTCCAAACCTTTTTTGCACAGGACGCATAGAGAGAAAAAGTACGTAGAGAAGTTTTGCCGGTGTATCGCAAACACGACACACCGGCATCCTTTATGAATCTTCTATTCCGTGGAGTGCAGGCCCTTTCAGGTAGTTCTCCATTTCCCCGGACAACACCAGACTAGCATACTCCATCGCGGCGTTGTATAGCAGCCAATCGAGGTCTGCCATCTGTCCGTTTGTAACATCGTAGTGGTTCTCCACTTTCTCACAATCAATCGTAAGGACGGAGCCGTCGTTGTAGGTTAGCTCCACGGAGTTGGTATCCATGTTGTAGAAAGCGTGAATCAGTTTCGTCATTAATGGTTCCTCCAAAACATGTTCTTTCCTGTTCTCAATCTGAGATTATAAGTAAAATCCCGTCTGACTTCCTGTTAGAAATCAGACGGGATTTGTCCGTATGCACTCCGGATACCGTCAGCTAACAGTTGATAAGTGAATTAGTTCCTTATCACTGTTAAGCCAAGGTTTTCCGCCATTTCCAGACCGATAAATCCGCCGCCAGCCAAAACAGCGGTTTTCGGCTTTTTCTCCTCAACAAAACGTCGGATACGGAGGGTATCCTCCACGGTGCGCAGCGTGAAAACACGCTCACTGCTGACGCCGGAAAGCGCAGGAACCGTCGGCTTTGCGCCGGGGGCAAGAATCAGCTTGTCATAGGTCTCCGTGTAGATCTTCCCGCTGTCCAGTGCACGGACGGTAACGGTTTTCTCTGCTGCGGAATTGATCGCAGTTACTTCCTGCCGTACCCGCACATCAATGCGAAAGCGCTCCCAAAAGCTCTCCGGAGTTTGCAGCGTCAGTTCTTCCTGCTCTTTGATCACGCCGCCGACATAGTAGGGCAGGCCACAATTGGCGTAGGACACATAACCGCTGCGCTCGATCATCATGATCTGAGCGTGTTCATCCAGACGGCGGATGCGGGCGGCGGCAGACGCACCGCCCGCCACGCCGCCTACGATCACAACTTTCATCTTGCGCCCTCCATCATGGCGGCGATCTCCGACTTA
>VOFC01004581.1_pt1 | contig 22822 bp, 33 predicted proteins | sample 5384161 | NCBI WGS metagenome assembly VOFC01 (sample SAMN12384722, study PRJNA508395) | human gut metagenome | isolation source: healthy gut B | host: Homo sapiens | reverse complement strand
CTGGAAGATGATGGTGATGGTGCCGTTTTCGCGGTCGTAATCGACTGTCAGAGGGATTCGCTCGGAATCCTCAAAGGGGCGAACAATGATAAACTGCCCGGGCTGGGCCTTTTTTGCGATCAACGGCGCATGGATGACCAGTTTTGTAACGGTCGGATTCAGCGCTTCTCTCAACAATCTTGAACATAAAACGTGCTCCTTTTGCTTTGAAACGATGGGATGTATGCATATCGTTGGGCGTATCGTTAGCAAAAATGCAACAATCTAAAGTTTAGTATACAGCAAACCGGGCAGCGGCACAACAGATTGTTCCATAAAAATACAAAAAGCCTCCCGATTCATACAGAATCGGAGGCTCTGAACAATTCTTAATGAAACAGCTTGCGCCCCAGCCAGATAAACAGGCAGGCCCCCCACAACCCGAAACCACAACCGTGGCAAACAAGCCATGCGCATAAAGCCAATGGCATTGAACACAAAGCTGCCGACAAAGGAGCCGATGATGCCGATTACAATGTTTTGCAGCAAACCGCCGGAACATTCATAATGTTGCTGGCGATCCACCCACGGCCAATGCACAATAATCAGGGGAATAAAGCATGGAAATTCCTTTCTGCCAACAATGGGCAAGACAACGTTCTTTTGAAAATGCAGGGATATTAATTATCATACTGCATCATTGTTGGGCCTGTCAAATCAGAACAAAAGGGATTCATCTTAAAAATCTTAAAACTTGAGAACAACGCCGCACAAACGGACAACGGGCACAGCGTTTTTCATGTATATATATATAACCTACCATGAAGGGGAGGCTGCTTCCACCCGGCCGGTCTGCGGACGGGCTCTTTTCATGCCGTGAAAGGAGGCTAGCGAAGCGACATCACCAAGCGCCGTTTTCCCAATAGGACGCATTTAGGGAGTGTGACAAAGCCGGGCGGGAATTCCCACCCGCCCAGATCATCGCTTTTGGCTCGCCGTGTCAAAAGCTTTCGCTGATCGGCAACCGCCGGAACAAATGCCACGGCTCTGAACCATTACCGCAAGGACATCTTCTACATTCTCCGGATTATAACCGCCGGAACCGATGAGCGCGTGCTGGGAATAGGTCATTTCCAGGCTCCACCGGGCGTTTGCCTGCATGAACAGCAACCACCATCAAACTTTTTTTTGCCCGCGGATTGATACAGTTTCCAGTCGTTTTATCTGCAATGACATCAATAAATGCCTTTAGCGAACAAGGTGGAACAAGTGTAACACCACAGTATGCAAGCCCTTTGCCTTTGACGGAAAGTGTATGCCAATAGAAGTCAATGGATGCAAGCCTTTCGACAACGCCTTCCAAATAGGCGTCATCAACAGAAATACAGGCATATTTCCACGGCTCATACTCGTCATATCGCTTGCCCTGCTGAGGGCTGGAACTGAAAAAAGGACGAAAGCAAAGCGCATGAACATTGGCGATTTTCTGAAACGGTGCGGCTGGTAACAGATGCGACCACCATTACTCAAGCACATGGTGGCGCAGAGCTGATCAACCACATCGAGGTGTACCACGCCGAAAAGCAGGACGGCGTTACCAACCAGTGTCGTGATCTACTACAACTGCATCGGCGCTTTTGCCGATGTGTCGGATCGCCGGAAAATCCCGGAGGCCGACATGATCATGGAAATGAGAAAAGGCGTAGCCTCAGCCACGCCCCGGGAACACCTTGCAGTATGAACTTTTCAGAAAAAGCAGAGTGTTCTTTATGGGATATTCAGATCCTATAAGAACACTCTGCATGGTCCGAGTGGCGAGAGTCGAACTCACGGCCTCTTGAACCCCATTCAAGCGCGCTACCAAACTGCGCTACACCCGGATGCTACCGTTATTCCAATCGGCAACATATATTATTATAGGGCAAAAGCAAAAATGTCAACTGCTTTTTTAAAAAACTGAAAACAAAATCAGCTCAGCTGCAGCATCGCGAAAAATACCGTGAAATTTCGCACTTCGTCTCTTTTTATGATATAATCAGTTAAGAAATCGTGAAAAGGAGCGGCAGCGAACATGAAATTTATCCATTGCCCGGAATGCGGCACTTTGCTTGTGAAGCGGGAAATCGGTGACGAAGGCCTCATGAATTACTGTGATGTTTGCAAAAAGCCAGTGTTTGACCAGCCGGCCATCTGCATTATTGCACTGGCAGTAAATGAGCAGGGGGAAGCGGCCCTGCTTCGGCAGAATTATATCAATGTAGAACGGTATGTATGCGTATCTGGTTATCTGAAACCGGTGAATCCGCAGAGGAAATGCACCCGGCGGGAAACTGGCGAGGGAACTTGCAGTTTGAGGTGAAAGTCCGACCCCATTCATACCTATTATCTTGAACAAAAAGATATGCTGATGCTGGGGTTGGCACGGGTCGCCAAAGCAGAGTTTCGGCTTTCCGGCGAGGTGGATAGTGCGCGCTGGGTACCGCTGCAGCAGGCGCATTTGCTCGGGCCCAAATCCGAAACCAGCGCAGCGCAGCAATTGATTCGTGCTTGCCAGACGCTTCTGAAAAACGAATTTCCTTCGCAGCCCGCAAATCAGACAGACGCATAAAGAAAGATTGACAGCCATTGAACGTAAATGATTGGGAAAAAGACTGTGGAGCGAATGTATATTGTAGTCCTACAAAAAGGCTGTGAAGCGAAAGCGCGTATGGCCTTGACAAATTTGCCCAAAGCCGTTATACTAAACAAGCATTAAGTGCAGGTGTCGTACAACGGCTAGTACATCAGCCTTCCAAGCTGAGGACGTGGGTTCGACTCCCATCACCTGCTCCAAAGAAACCACCGGGGCAAAGGCTAACGGTTGTAAGAAACCATAGTCTTGCGGGTGGAGCAGAAAACGGTGTGACCATAGAGGTTACACCGTTTTCTGCGTTTAAGGGTAGATTCTGTAATTAGGGGTTCTGCCAGTACGGAATTTCCACCTCATCCACGAAGTTGAAGAAGAACTCCACATTCTGCCTTTGCTTGCCGTCAGACAGATCCGGCGTGTGAATGACGATCTTCCGACATACTCGTTGACAATCGTCTGCGTCAGCTCCGTGACATCCACATACTTTTTCGTCAGCGCAATGAAAGCGTCCAGATCGTCGCCCATCGCCTGCCGCTGTTCAACCGAATCTTCGGTCGTTTTAATTTCGAGCTTTAGAGCAGATCAGAGAAAATGCAGCCAGACAACCGGCCGCTGCGCCTTGCGGGATTGTGGGCAATGGGGAAACCGGCTGCGCACGATCTAAGGCCGTCCCACAAGAACTGCCGTCAATGCGGAGCGTTCCATCCTGGGCATGAATTTCATCCGGTTTTGATTTAATGATCGTCCGCCGCATACAGGCGGGGATACCGGTCGTTGTGAAGCAGGCAGAGTGCCATGCCGCAGTGGTTGACCTACGTCATACGACTCCACCGCCTCCCGGCAGCTTACGCCGTATTTGACGTTCTGAAATAATTCGTTATTTCTCTGTAAGATGGATTTGAGCGGCAGTTTTCATGCCGTGGGATGACACCTCTATAAAAAAGGAGACGAAGGTATGACGCTGGGTGCTGCCGTTATAGTGCTGGTATTTGCGCTCATCGGAATCGTTTCGACTCACAGATATTTGCGCAAAAACCGGACGGTGTACATCTTTTTGCCGTGTACTCTTGGCGTTGCTGGCGCTGACCTATGCCACCTATATTGGGCTGATGCTGATCTTTGTAGATGCGGTCAGAAACAGGCCGCCGGCGTCATAAGAAAAACTTCCAGCAAACGGCAACCGGAACGGAGAATCTGCGAAGAAGATCGCAGAAAAGAATTGGGATCATGGCGATTGATTTCATCGCTTTCGCGGCGCTGAGCCCGAGTGAACGATCCATCCCGGCGGGGTTGACGAGCCAAGTTCCTTTCCCATAGTTCAACCTTTTTTCGTCGGCAACTGACGCGCGGCTGCTTTCAGCGCACACGTCTTTCAGGCAGCAGACGGCGCAGTTGGGCTTGCGGGCATCGCACACAGCCCGCCCATGGTAAACCAGACGATGGCAGAAATCACTGCCTTCTTCCGGCGGAATGATTTTCCAAAGGGCCTTTTCCACCTTTGCCGGGTCCTTGATCCCATCAACAAGGCCAATCCGGTTGCACAAGCGGATGCAGTGGGTGTCGGTAACAATGGCAGGTTTGCCGAACACATCACCCATCACCAGGTTGGCGCTCTTGCGTCCCACGCCGGGCAGACGAAGCAACTGCTCCATGGTGTCCGGAACATGGCCGCCGAATTCATCCCGAAGCATCCGCATACAGGCACTGATGTCCCGCGCTTTGAACGACCCAGCCCGCAGGGGCGCACAATGGCTTCGATTTCTTCCGGCGATGCCTGTGCCAGCGCATCCAACGAGGGGTATTTGGCAAACAAATCCCGCACCACGATGTTGACCCGCGCATCGGTACATTGGGCCGCCAGCCGCACTTCCACCAGCAGCAGCCAAGCGTGTTCATAATCCAACGTGCAATCGGCCAATGGGTATTCTGCTTTTAAGCGCCGAATTACTTCAAGGCTAGTTCCTGCTTTGTCATTGTAAAGCTCCTTTTTGTTTGCCGCTGCAAATTTTATCTGCTTCACTATACCGTGACGCAGAAGAAAATTCAATTTTTTCGCAGGCATTGCACAAAGGGCTGATCCGAACAAATCACAACAGAACTTGTCATCATGTCCACTTGTCTTGCACAAAGGCAGGGACTATAATGGAACCATTCGATCAACAGGGCAAAGGCCTGGTCACTTTATGTGACCGGCCAAGGAGGGAAAACGCCATGTATCAGGATATGATGGACAACATTGGCTGCGTTGCCGCTCAGGATGAAGAGCTGGCTGCCGCAATGAACCGGGAGCTGGCCCGCCAGCGCCGCAACATTGAGCTGATTGCAAGTGAAAACATTGTCAGCCCGGCCGTAATGGCCGCAATGGGCACGGTGCTCACCAACAAGTACGCAGAGGGCTATCCGGGCCATCGCTATTACGGCGGTTGTGCTTATGTAGACCAGGTTGAGCAGCTGGCCATTGACCGCGCCTGCAAGCTGTTCGGCGCCAAATATGCAAACGTGCAGCCGCATTCCGGCGCACAGGCCAACCTGGCCGTGTACTTTGCACTGCTGAATGTGGGTGACACCGTGATGGGTATGGACCTTTCGCAGGGCGGCCATCTGACCCACGGCAGCCCCGTGAATATGAGCGGCAAAAACTATAACTTTGTCGCTTACGGCGTGAATGATGAGGGCTTTATTGATTATGATGCCTTGGCTAAGCAGGTGGCAAAGGTTCGGCCGAAGCTGCTGGTTGCCGGCGCGTCCGCCTATCCACGCGCCATCAACTTTGAAAAGCTGGGAGAAATTGCCCATGGCTACGGCGCCATGCTGATGGTAGATATGGCCCACATTGCGGGTCTGGTCGCCGGCGGCGTACATCAGAACCCCGTACCTTATGCGGATGTGGTGACCACCACCACCCATAAGACTCTGCGCGGGCCCCGTGGCGGTTTGATTCTTACCAACAACGCTTATCTGGCCAAGCGCATCAACAGCGCGATCTTCCCGGGGACTCAGGGCGGCCCTCTGGAGCACGTGATTGCGGCAAAGGCGGTTTGCTTCGGCGAGGCTTTGAAGCCGGAATTTGCCGAATACGCCCGCAATGTGTTAAGAACGCCCAGGCGCTGGCAGCAGAGCTGACGGCCCGCGGCGTGAAACTGGTGAGCGGCGGCACGGACAATCACCTGATGCTGATTGATCTGTCTGACGAGAACTGCACCGTCAAGGAGCTGGAGCACAATCTGGACGAAGTGCACATCACCGCGAACAAGAACACCGTCCCCGGCGAGAAGCGCAGCCCGTTTGTGACGAGCGGCGTGCGCATCGGCACCCCCTGCGGTAACGACCCGCGGCTTCGGCGTGGAAGAAATGAAGGTTATTGCCGATTGCATTGCCGACTGCATTTTTGACTTCGATGCCAAGAAGGATGAAGTGGCTGCCCGTGGACGATCTGACCGCGAAGTTCCCGCTGTACGAATAAGTTTGCCCTATTTAATCCGCCGCCCCACCGCATTGCACAAAGGCATTGCGGTGGGGCGGTATTTTTGTCTATAATGAAAAATTACCGCTTTGCCAATGGGGCGGAGCGATTTTTGGATGTACAAAAAGTTGAGGGAAAGTTATGGCGTTTTTACCTGTAAACTGTATAGTGCGGCAATGGCTGCCAGTACCCGTGTGCGGCTGTATTATCCATGTGGATCTTCCGCCGGAAGTCGGAAACCAGGTGAAAGGCGTATTCACTCTGCTGCATGGCTTTTCCAATGATGGTGACGATTGGGTTCACTTCCCGGCGGCCATCCGCTATGCAGCGGACAATGGGCTGGTCTTGGTAATTCCTGACGCAGGAAACAGCTTTTTACAACGACATGGCCTGGGGGCAGGCCTGGTATACGTGGCTGACGGAAGAGATGCCGGCTCTCCTGCGGCAAATGGTGCGCTTGCCCGAGGAGCGGGAGAAAAATTTCATTGCCGGAATGTCGATGGGCGGTTACGGTGCTTTGCGCATTGGTTTGGCGCATCCGGAGCGGTATGCCGGCGTGGCAAGTTTTTCCGGCTGTGGATCTGCCGATGATGATGGAAAAATGGGCCAGCAGACGGCACGTGCCGTCTTTTGGCCCGGTGTTTGGCGAGGCCTTCAGATTCCCGCCGCAGGCAAGTATTTGTTCGGCTTGCCGAGCAGGTAGCCGCACTTACGCCGGAGATGCAGCCGGACATTTTGTGTACTGCCGGGCTACAGGATCGGGAACCTTATCGCATTCTGGAGCAAAACCGGAAATTTCGAGATGCCATGAAGCAGATTGGCCCTGCTAAGTACACCTATTTAGAATGGGACGGTGTTCACGAATGGAATTTCTGGGATCGGAGCCTGGTCTACGCCATCGACCGTTTTATAAATCCGGGCTTGCTGCAAAAAAAGCTGGGAGACTGCAGCTCCGGCAAAGGAGGAATAACACATGGCAGAACCGCTTGCACAGCGCTTACGACCGCGAAGCTTGGATGAGGTATGGGGGGCAGCGACATCTCGCTGGCCCCGGAAAGGTATTTCGCCGGACGATCGACAGCGGACGCGTGCCGAAACATGATTTTTACGGGCCGTCCGGCGTTGGAAAACGACGGTGGCCAGAATTATTGCGGAGGGCAGCGGAATGCGCCTGCACAAGCTGAACGGCACCTCCGCCTCGACCAGTGACATCAAAGCGGTTCTGGGGGAGATCGGCACCCTGCACGCCGCCGGGGATTCTGCTGTATCTGGATGAGATTCAATACCTGAACAAAAAGCAGCAGCAAAGTCTTTTGAATGCATCGAAGATGGAAGCGTGACACTGATCGCGTCCACAACGGAGAACCCTTACTTTTATATCTACAACGCACTATTGTCACGCTGGCCGCGGTGTTTGAATTCAAGGCACTGGAACCGGCGGACATTCAGGCCGGTTGAAGCAGGCGGCCAAGCGTTTGGGCGAAGAAGATCAAAGGCCCCGGTGAACATCCCGGAAGATGCTTTGGATTATCTTGCGCAATCGGCTGGCGGCGATATGCGCAAAGCCCTTGGCTGCCTGGAATTTGCCGTGGCTGCAGCAGAAGAAGGGCCAGATGGGCGCCATGTAACCCTGGATATGGTGCAGCAGGTGGCCAAACGCACGGCGATGCGCTATGACCGGGAAGGGGATGACCATTACGACATCCTTTCTGCGTATCAAAAATCCATGCGCGGCTCTGACCCGGATGCAGCGCTGCATTATCTTGCACGGCTGCTGGAGGCCGGTGATCTTGTGAGCGCCTGCCGCCGCTTGATGGTTTGCGCCTGCGAAGACGTCGGCTTGGCTTTACCCTCAGATCATCCCCATTGTGAAAGCTGCCGTGGATGCCGCTACAATGCTCGGTTTGCCGGAAGCACGGATTCCTTTGGCAGATGCCGTGATTCTGGTTGCCACAAGCCCGAAGTCAAACACCGGAGAAGCCGCAATTGATAAGGCGCTGGCCGATGTGCAGCGCGGCAAAAGCGGGCCGATTCCGCGCCAACTGCAAAACAAGCATTACGATGGGGAAGATGCGCTGGTAAAAGGCCAGCACTACTTGTATCCGCATGACTACCCGAACCACTGGATCGAACAGCAGTATTTGCCAGATGCCCTGAAGGGCCGCGTGTACCAGTACGGCGAAAAATAAAAATGAACAGGCGGCCCGCGCTTATTGGCAGCGGATCAAGCATCCCTAAAAAACAAAAACGGCAAAAAGTACAGCAAAAGCAGACAATGACCACAGAAGCGCATTCTTCGGTTCATTGCCAGCTTTTGTTTGTGTTAGCCTGTCTTATACCGCTCTTATAAAAACAAGCCGGACTGCTTGAAGTCAATCACGCTTTCTGTGCCTTTGCGGCGTAGCCTTTTTGCGGACAGAATACCCGAAAGTGCCCAATTGTTTCCCAAGCGAAAAGTATTCGCCATGGCTGTATACAATCAGGTCGGCACGCTCTAGGCAGAGTTTCCCTTTTTCATCCAGCAGTGCTTCATCCACATCTACGGCAGTCACTTTGGCCAAGAATAGATCATGGCTGCCAAGAGGGATCACCTGCGTGACCTGACATTCCAAATTGACAGGGCTTTCCGCAAGGATCGGGCAGCTCACCGTGCTGGCGGGCAGCGGGGTCAATTTCATTTCAGCAAACTTATCATAGTCACGGCCGCTTTTTACACCGCACCAGTCCACTGCGCGCACCAGTTTTCGGGTGGGCAGGTTGATAACAAATTCACCGCTGTCCTTAATCAGTTGGTAACTGTACCGCTCCGGGCGCACGCTGATGCTCACCATCGAGGGCTGGGTGCAAATGGTACCGGTCCAGCCAATGGTAATCAAATTGGCGGCCTCCATGCTGCCGCAGCTTGCCAGAACCGCGGCTCCGGATTCAGAGAGGGTACTGCCTTTCCAGGTTTGCTTTGCCATAAACGGAACTCCTTTCGTGCCTGTGGCCGCTTGTGAAGAATTACTGTGGGCATTGACTGCTTAGACGGTTTACGTCCAGAATTTTAAAACTGCTGCGATAGGTTTCGATTAAGCCTTCGGCCTGCATACGGGAAAGCTCTCGGCTTAAAGCGCTGCGTTCGCAGTTCAGATATTCAGCCAATTCCGTGCGGGTAAATGGAATGGTAAAGGTGTCCTGCCCGGCGCGCATACGCATATCCATCAAGTAGGCACACAGCTTGGCCCGAAGGCTTTTCAAAATCAGCAAATCGATGCGATGATTCAGCGTAAAATACTTGTCGCTGATGGTAGACACCAGGTTTTGCAGTAAAAAGGCTGTGGCAGCTGTGCAGTTCCTTGCATGGGTGCAGAATCTTTTCATAAGGCAGGAACAGGGCCGTACACTCGGTGCGGGCCAGAATGGTAACCGGGCTTTTCTGGTGGCTGCCGGAAAGCACATCGCCAAAAATGCCGCCGGGCCCCATATGGGTAATGGAAACACTGGTTCCGTCCGCGGTGGTTTTTACCGCCTCGATCTGGCCTTCCAACAGGATGCCGATCTCGCGGTTTTCATAGCCGGCAAGAAGCAGAATTTCTCCCCGTGCGAAGCTTCAGCAGCCGGCGCAAAACAGCGAAGCAGCTGCTGCAGGCCGGGTACGTCAAGCCAGAAAGCAAGCGGGTGCTTAACAACAGGGGAATATACTCATCCATGAATTCATCGCCTTTTCTCTCAATGGCTGTGTTGCCCCGGCAACAGAGATTTTATTGTAATTATAGTAGAATAACCGCGTAATTGCAAACAGGAGGATTGAACTATGATGAAACGTGTGATGAGCCTGGGGCTTTCTCTGGCGCTGGCAATTAGTCTGGCGGCTTGCAGCGGCTCGGTCTCCGAAGCAGTCTCTTCCGCTTCCGCCACGGCAGAACCCACAGCTGCACCTGAAGCAGAGGCGCCGGTGACCACTTTCCGGATTGCCGGGCTGAAAGGGCCGACGACCATGGGCATGGTAAAGCTGATGAGCGATGCCGAAGCCGGCGAGACCCATCAGGATTATCAGGGTGACCATGTATGGTGCGGCCGATGAGGTCGTGCCGCTTCTCGTAAAGCGGGTGACATTGACCTGGCCGCCATTCCGCAAACCTGGCCGCCAATCTCTACAATCAGACTGAGGGAAGGTACAGGTGGCGGCTATCAACACGCTGGGCGTTTTGTATGTGGTTACCACCGGGGATGACGTAAAGAGTGTGGAAGACCTGAAAGGGAAGACCGTTTATTCGACCGGAAAGGGAACCACCCCGGTATGTGCTGAATTACATTTTGAAGGAAAACGGCATTGACCCGGAAAAGGATCTGACCGTGGAATACAAGAGCGAAGCCACCGAAGTTGCCGCAGCCCTGCAGGCTGCCGATGAAGGGGCGATTGCCGTACTGCCGCAGCCCTATGTGACGGCGGCACAGAGCCAGATTGAAGGGCTGAATGTCGCGCTGAACCTGACGGAGGAATGGAACAAGGTGAGCACCGACTCGGATCTGGTTACGGGTGTTCTGGTAGCCAGCACCGAGTTCATTGAGCAGAATGAGGCGGCCTTTGAGGAATTCCTGAAGGATTATCGGGCCAGCATTGAGTGGGTAAACAGCAACACCGCCGATGCAGCGGAACTGGTTGCGAACTACGGTATTGTGGCAAAAGCCCCCCTGGCGCAGAAGGCACTGCCTGCCTGCAACATCACCTATGTGGATGGGGCCGAAATGAAGACAAAGAACTCTCCGGCTATCTGCAGGTTCTGTTTGATCAGAACCCCAAGGCAGTGGGCGGTGCAATGCCTGGCGATGACTTCTATTATGGTGCATAATGCATTTTTTGCAATAAAATCAGAAGGAAGCATATGAAATTCTCACGGAGATTGCGCGGTTTTGCTGATCGTCCTTTTTGGCTGATTGTCTGGCAGGCTGCCGCAGTGCTGATCAATCAGCGACTTCTTTTAGTTTCTCCCTTAGATACCGTAAAGGCTCTGGCAAAGGCTTGTGCCCACCAGGGCCTTTTGGCATCGAATCGGGTTCAGTGCCGGCCGCATTTTGACCGGCTTTTCATTGGCGCTGGTGGTGGGATGCTTGTTTGCGGTTCTTGCACACACCAGCCGGCTGCTGCGTGAGTTGCTGGCCCCCGGTCATGCAGCTGGTGAAGGCCACACCGGTTGCGAGCTTTATCATTTTGGCCCTGCTTTGGGTTCGCAGCAAAAATCTGTCGATTCTCATCAGCTTTCTCATGGTGCTTCCGGTGGTGTATTCTTCCATTCTGGAAGGGCTTTCAAATCTGGACTGGCAGCTGGGGGAGATGGCACGGGTGTTCCGCATCCCATGGGGGCGGAGAGTGCGCTGCATCTGGCTGCCACAGATTTGGCCCTATCTGATACAGAGTTGCCGTGTCGGTTTGGGCATCTGCTGGAAGAGCGGCGTTGCTGCTGAAGTGATCGGCCTGCCTTCCGGCAGCCTGGGCGATGCACTGTATCAAGCAAAAATCTATTTGCAGACAGATGACCTGTTTGCGTGGACCTTCGTCATTGTTTGCGCCAGTGCCCTGTTTGAACAGTGCTTTTTGTGGCTTTTGCGCCGAATCGGACAAAACTGATGGAAAAGGATGGCCTATGCTGAGATTTGAAAACATTTGCAAGAGTTACGGCACGCGTCAGGTCCTCAAAAACGTAAGCGGGTGTGCAGCTTCTTTTCTGCGCATTGACGGCCCTTCCGGAAGCGGCAAGACCACAATGATCCGAATTCTGCTCGGGCTGGAGTGTCGGACAGTGGAACCGTTCACAGGGAAGGGGCAATGTCCGCCGTATTTCAGGAAGATAGACTCTGTGGGTATTTGACCGCCACACAAAACATCGGTCTGGTCCTTCCCGGGGAAACAATCGGCGGAACAGGTGCGGTCCGCCATGGAGAAGGTTGGCCTGACGGAAGAGATTTGGAACACCCCGGCCGAACTGCTCTCCGGCGGGCAGCGGCGAAGAAGTTGCACTGCTGCGTGCATTGCTTGCACCGGCGCAGAACATTCTGTTGGATGAGCCGTTTACCGGGTTGGATGATGCAGCATTGGGACAGGCGATGCGCTTTACCAAACAGCAAGTTAAAAATCGAACCCTGATCCTGGCAACGCACAACCCTGTCACGGCAGAATTTTTTGGCGGGCCGGTGCTTCATCTGAGTGGAACATAAACAAAAAGCAGCAAGCTGCATGGCGAATGGCCTACGGCTTGCTGCTTTTTTACACGAGCGGTTTATTTCTCCAGCAGTTCACGTAGAATGCTGTTTTGGATGATCAGGCCGGTTGGAGTTAAGGCCAGAACGTCCCCCTGCAGGGCTGCATATCCGGCGCGAAAACATTGTTCGATGAACTTCATTTGGCGAGGAGAAAAAAACGACCCCATAGAGTTTCTTCAGCTTTTTCAAATTCAATCCGCTGCGCAGGCGAAGCTGCAGTATGATGTAATCGGAGACGTCGCAAACGCCTTCTTCCTTCAATGTGCATTGGCCATGCATAAAGTCAGCGAGATGGTTGGCATAATAAAACCGTCGATTCTGAATGCAGCTGTGCGCCGCCGGGCCAAGGCCAAGATAATTCTCGCAGTTCCAGTAAATCAGGTTGTGCCGCCCTTCGTAACCGGGACGAGCAAAATTGCTGATTTCATACTGGGCAAACCCAGCTTTTTTCAAGCTGATCTACGGCATAAAGGTAAAATCTGCCGACTCATCCTCTGTGGGCAGTCCGGCAGGTGGGTGTTTCAGCAGATATGCGGAAATGTAACCGCTCCGGACTCGGCGATCAGCTTCATTGTCTCATCGAATTCATCCCGGCTGTAATTGGGCAGCGCCATCATGATGTCACCGGAAAGGTTCTCGAATCCTGCAGCGTGGGCAGCTTCGAGGGCTGTGCGCGCTGCTGCGCCGTATGCGGCCGCCCCAAGCGCTTTAAGCTATCATCCCGTGCAGTTTGTACGCCAATGCTCAGGCGGTTTACGCCTGCCTTGCGGAACGCCCGCAAAGATTCCGGGGTAACCGTTTCTGGGTTTGCTTCCAGGGTATCTCCGCGCCCGAAAGAGGGAGAAGGCGTCAATCAGGTGGGCGGCCTGAGCAGGTGACATTAAGCTGGGGTCCCGCCGCCGAAATAAAGTGTATCCGGCTGACCTAGGTGAAACGTGTCTTTTGGCACGGTGCCATTCCGAAAGAAGCGCATCAATATAAGCATCCGGTACCTGTCGGCTTCCGCCTAAAGAATAAAAATCGCAATATCGACATTTTGACAAGCAGTAGGGAATATGAACATACAAGCCGAGAGACATAAAACCTCTTTTCACAATTTTTTTCTCAAGCCATTCATATTTCGTGCTTGAACAGCTGTTTGCTTTAAGTATGATACCACAAAAGAGCAGATAATAACTGAATTATACCTCGTTTTGATGCAGTCGCAAGAAAGCGCCCGCATTGACAATGCGGCAAAATCCTATTAAAGTAAGATTATGGGAATGCAATTGCGGCCCAGGATTTATCTGCTTGCAGAGAAAGGATGCATAATTTATGTACGGAAACCAGAACAATTATTATGATGTGCAGGCATCTAGGGAGAATGTGTCCGGCTATCTTGTTCGCACGTATCGCTGGATGTTTCTGGGCTTGCTCCTGACATTTGCCGTATCCTACCTGGGATTTGCCACCGGCTTTGGTGGAACATTCTGAGCGGGCCGGCTATGGTTCTGCTGACCATTGCGGAATTCGGTGTGGATCTATTTATCCGCACGCATCAACCAAATGGCGCCGGAACGGCAACGGCCTTGTTTTTGCCTACGCTGCATTGAACGGCTTTGGTCTTTCCATTTACTTTTTGAGTGTTTGATGCTATTACAATGATTTTTGCCTTTGCCGTGGCGGCTCTTGTACTTTGGTGTGATGGCGGTTTATGGCTCCGTAACCAAAAAGATCTTTCCGGAATGGGCAGTATGCTGTTCTGCGGCCTGATCGCCTTGTTGGTGTTCTCGCTGCTGAGCGCAGTCTTCTTTGTGGGAAGCTCGGTTGCGAACATTCTGATTGGTGCGGTGGGTCTGGTCATCTTTATGGATTGACTGCTTATGACACTACAGAAGGTGAAGGCATTTTACTACGCCACTCCGGGAATGAGGAGATGGCGCATAAGGCATCCATTTACGGTGCGTTACAGCTGTATTTGATTTCATCAACATCTTTTTTGTATGTGCTGCGTTTTGTCGGGCGCAATCGCAACAACAATTGAACACTTGATGTGAGTTTCATTTGATATGCGGTTCAAATGAATGTCTCTACACTGCAATGTGAATTGGGAAATCAGGCATCTCGAATTTTTAATTCGAGATGCCTGATTTTTGCTTTTCTGTGAGACGAGTGGTGCGAGCAAATGGGAGTGTTTTAATGCATCTATTATTTCGCTAAATAAAATTTAGCGAAATTAAGGGGAGCGAAACAACACATGGCATGCATCTGTACGCCAAACACGCCAAGTCCAGCCAGTCCACCAGTCCGGCGGCCCAAAATGCTTAAGACGTCTCTTGGGCCATTTATCTATGATTCTATATCTATCTTTGTATGGCTATGTGTCTGCTTGCAGTCACATATCATCACCAGCACTACAAACGATGTGTACTTTATTTTAAATTCTCCTGCACATATTTCTCAAACGTATGCTTTGGCTCTGCTTTTACTGAAGTTTCTTCGCTTGATTAACTTCTAAGCACTTGACTGATTAAGTTGCTGTGGGCGCACTTATGCGCCCACATAAGCTTCGTGCTTTTGCTGCCGTACATCGCGCAGATGGATGACGTGATTCTGTCAATTTCTACCATATAAATAATTTCAGGCGATCATACTTTTTTATTAGAAATTAGAATGTTTACGCAGATAGTTTGAATCGGCCATTCGAGCTAGCTTGTGCGGTTTGTTTACATCCATCCTGCTTGTCAAAGCCAAAAAGCAAAGGATTGTTATTTTATTATCAATATGATTGGTATATGATCGGTTGTTGTTTGCTCACTTTCTTGCATCCCTGAGTTTGCTATCTCTTCTTTTCGTGCTTTTAAACGTGGCTATACTAAAACAAAACAATTCAAGACAGCTTAAAGCAGCATCAAACGCAGCGCTGCAAGTATTTGCAAGGAGTTTTGCCCTATGAGTACCTATATCTCGACCCACGTTACCCGGAAAAGCACGGCAGTTACAGCGATGTTCCGGAAGATGTCAGGCCTTTTTGCGTTATTTGAAAGTACGCTTCGCCGCTCTCCCCGCACCGTCAATGCCTATTATGTTGACCTGCGCATTTTTTACGGTTTATGGTTCGCTATCAGCAGCAGATTGACAAAAAATTCCGGACAGCGAACTGGCGATTCACGATTTGATACTACGTTTTGGCGGACCATCAATTATGCGGATCTGCTGGAGTACAACATTCATCTGAAGAATGAGCGGAACAATAGCCGGGCGACCAACTGCCGCAAAGTCAGCAGTATCAAAGGCTTCTTCCGGTACCTTACCAAAATGGGAAAAATCAGCGATGACCCGTCCAAAGAATTGGACCTTCCCAAACCGGCGCGCAGCCTGCCCCAAATATCTTTCGCTGGAGGAAAGCCTTGAACTGCTGAAGGACATCCAGAGTGATTTTTACGAACGTGAATACTGTATGCTGACCGTGTTTTTAAACTGTGGAATGCGTTTAAGCGAACTTGTTTCCATCAATCTGTCCGATTTCAAAGATGACACCATCCGAATTACAGGCAAAGGCAGCAAACAGCGTCTGGTTTATCTGAATCCGGCTTGTGTGGACGCTGTGAAACAATATCTGGCAGCGCGCGCAAAACTGGAGAATTTAAAGGACAAACAGGCGCTGTTCGTCTCACGCCGCACCGGCCGCCGCTTGAGCCCGCGCCGTGTGGAGCAAATCGTAAGCCATCAGCTGAAATGTGCCGGTTTGATGGTTATGGATATTCTCCGCACAAACTGCGGCACACGGCGGCAACCCTGATGTACCGACATGGGCAGGCCGATATGTTGACGCTGAAGGAGATCCTCGGGCACGAACACGTTTCCACCACGGAGATTTACACCCATCTGGACACAAAAAACTGCATGATGTGGTGAATTCTTCTCCGCTGGCAGGAGTGAAAATGCCGCGGCCTGCGGATTCCCAGGGCCTTCCGGAAGAGACTGAAAAAAGACGATTCCAACGAACCCTGAGTGCTGCTGTTACAGCATCCCGCCAAATACGCGTGCCAATGCCACAGAAAGCAGGCAAAGAGGCAAATCGCACAGCGTTAACACCAAATAAACCCGTACAAGCCGTGCGGATTGCACGAAGAAGAATCGGCTGTTTTCCGAGTGTACCGCAAAAGCCCGATAGAACAGCGAAGCGCAAACGAGCATAACTTCAGCATCAAAACGTCCATCAGGCATTGCGTTGGCAAAAACAGGCCAGCCGATAAGGCCGTGGCCTTTAAACGATAAGTTTGATATAGCCAGGCATAAAGCAACCGCACCAAGCACCCTTGCCGATCAGAAGCAAAAGAATGAGCGGGCAGCCAAATGCGCACAGCCCCAAAACGACGACGCTGGTCATCTGTACGAATGCAGCTAAGAAAAGATTGCTGAATAAACGCCTCCTGCTGCCTGATGCAGCGTTGTGACTGAAGCGGCTTCGTATTGCAAAAAAGCCCAGCGGCTCCGGTCAAGCGTGAGAATGTAATTTCGCCAAACAGCATTCCCGCAAAGTAAAATGCCGACAGATGCCGGCTGATTCCACGCTGACCGGAACGCTCTTTGACAATCGTTTTTGCCGCTCCGGAAGAGGATGCCGGCTTCACTGCATTCACGGCGTGGGCGCTAAGTGCAGCGGCTGCCGTTCGATAAGTCCACATAAAGCTTGTACCTCCTGTTCTGTTTGTCTCTATTTTATGCGGCCGTTGATTTGAAAGAACAAGAAGAGAGCCTCTTCTCCATTGCACCAAATCCAAGTTTCGATGCAATGTGAAAAGAGACTCTCTTCTTATATCCTTTATGCGGCATCAAGCGTTCAATAACGGATAAAACCGCCCAACTCGTCTGTGTTCGAAAGCCCAGCTGAATGGCCTTGGCACGCATAACCGCATACAGTTCTGCCCACGTAGCTTCCACATATGGAAGCAGTAGCCAGCCCACAACGCCAGACACAATGGGCGGCAAGAACAGGCCCAGAATCTGCGCAGTAAGTGCAGCAAGGAGCGCCCACCCAATAAAGGAAAGATTCAGGAGCACGATGTTCCACTTCTCCCCTTCGGTCATCTGGGTGCTTAGTTCTTTCGCCCGAGCCAAAGACAGGTTGGGGTTCTCCGCCAGCAGATACGGAACCATGCTGTACTGAAGCCCTTTTGTAGATACCGGGAATGATCAGCAGCAGCGACCAGAGCGCAATCTGCAGCGACACAACAAACTGCACACAAAGACATTCCAATAGTCATCCTGAAAACGCTGAACAGCGTGGCGAGAGGAGCATCCCCTGACGGCTTTCCATCATAAAGCGGTTTTTTCCGACCTCAAGCAGCAAGGGGCAATGAAAAAAGCTGTGTGATCACCGTCAGACAAAACACAACAATGGCCAATAGCCCGGTGAGATGCCAGCCGTACGAAGTATGAAACAGCGTGTCATTCAAGCGGAACAACAACGTTTTTCCGCTGAGTTCTGCCGTGATTCCGGTGATCAGCCGTTCGATAATGACCGCTAAAAGCAATGTACTGAAGCGGCGCTGAAGAACAATTCTGGCGTTATCTTTCAACAATTTTCTTGTCCACATATACAGCACCTCATTTCAAATTTTCTTATAAAATTTTCTTATAATCAGTATAGCAGGTTCTGAATAAAAAGTATAGAACGACAAATTTCCTTAGAAAGTTTTTGTGAAATCCACAAACACTCTTCCTTTTTTTGGTAAACATCGCTATACTAAAGAAAATCTGAGGGACTTCCGCCATGATAAATTTTGAAAACGAAAGGACGCAACGATGGAAGATTTTGTCTACTATACCCCTACGAAAGTGATCTTTGGCCGCAAAGCGGAGGAAAAGGTCGGTGAACTGGTCAAGGCGCAGGGATGCAAAAAGGTCCTGATCCATTACGGCGGGCACAGCGCCCGCCGATCCGGCTTGCTGAATCGCGTGGAGCAATCGCTGGACGCTTCCGGCATTGCACACATTGAACTGGGCGGAGTGGTACCCAATCCGCGTCTTTCTCTGGTTTATCAGGGCATTGAACTTGCCCGCAGCGAGGGCGTTGATTTTATCCTCGCCGTGGGCGGCGGCAGTGTGATCGACTCGGCGAAAGCCATTGGATACGGCGTGTTCAATGGCGGCAATGTGTGGGATTTTTATGACTTTAAGCGCCAAGCCGAGGGCTGCCTTCCCATCGGAGCAGTTCTGACCATTGCCGCAGCGGGAAGCGAGATGAGCCATCCTCCGTTATCACCAATGAGAATGGCTGGGTGAAGCGCGCGGTTACAGCAGCAACTATTGCAGGCCCGTATTTGCGGTTATGGACCCGGAGTTGACCATGACGCTTCCCCTATCAAACAGCCTGCGGCTGCGTGGACATCCTCATGCATACCATGGAACGCTACTTTAACCACAGTGGAAGCATGGAAATTACGGACGGCATTGCTGAGGCTCTGATGCAGACCGTGATCCGCAATGCGCTGATCGTAATGCAGCACCCGAATGATTACAACGCACGCGCCGAGATCATGTGGGCCGGTAGCCTGTCTCATAACGGCTTGACCGACTGCGGCTGCGACCATGGCGATTGGGCCACTCATAAGATGGAGCATGAATTGGGCGGCCTGTTCGATGTGGCGCATGGCGCGGGCCTGGCCGCCATCTGGGGCAGTTGGGCCAGATATGTCTGCGATGCAGATTACGCCCGGTTCGCCCGTTTTGCAACGAAGGTTTTGAATGGCACCGCAGGCCACCGACAAGGAAACGGCGCTCGCCGGCATTGATGCCATGGAACAGTTCTATCACTCCATTCAAATGCCGACCCTCTCTGCGTGAACTGGGCATTTCTCCCACCGAAGAGCAGCTTCCAGGAAATGGCGAGAAAGTGCATTCTTGCCACAAATGGCCCTGCAGGGAAAGTAAAACCTTTGCATCAAAATGATGTCGAAAACATTTATCGCGCAGCATTGTAACTTTTTGAAATCAAGTTCGAATTTTTGAAAAAGCTCAAAAAATTGTGTTGACAAAACCTGCAAGATGGGTTAAAATAACACTCGTCGCCCGAGAGTGCGGCATCGAAAAACTCTCACCCATGCGGCTTTAGCTCATCTGGTAGAGCGCCACCTTGCCAAGGTGGAGGTAGCGAGTTCGAGCCTCGTAAGCCGCTCCACATGGGGGTTTTAGCTCAGCTGGGAGAGCATCTGCCTTACAAGCAGAGGGTCACAGGTTCGAGCCCTGTAGTCCCCACCATTTGGCCCGGTAGTTCAGTTGGTTAGAACGCTAGCCTGTCACGCTAGAGGTCGTCAGTTCGAGCCTGATCCGGGTCGCCATTTGCCTCTGTAGCTCAGTCGGTAGAGCAGGGGACTGAAAATCCCGTGTCATTGGTTCGATTCCGATCGGAGGCACCAGAAAGCGTCCAAAGCTTATTAAAAGCTTTGGACGCTTTTTTTGCATCTCCCTTCCCCGCCAATTCCTCTGCTTGCTTTTGTTCCCTCGGCTCTGTCAAAATCAGAAAATGTATGAGCCGGCCGTCTCTACGACAAAATTGGAGACCGAGCCAGTGCCCGCGTTTGCTACATTCTTGCCAATGCGCTGGTGTGCCGCGCGTAAAAACGCATACGGAATCCTTCGAGGAATCCGCTTCTTTGGCGCAATGAAAGCCATTCTCTACCACGGGCTCTGATTCTAGCGAAAAAACAGCAACCACCTTTTCTCTGGAACTTCATGGCAAAGTTTCATGAAAGGGGGTTGCTGTTTTCATTTTTTGCACCAGATACTCGCTACACAGTCAATCCGGGTTGCAAAACGTGCTGAGACGGCGTTAGAGGGGGAAATGGCCGGCAAAATCTGTTCGGCGACAAATACCGCAACGCACGCCCAAATGGCCACAACCAACAGGCTCTTCCGGCGCAATGCCAGAATCACAGCCACCACCAGCCCCGTCAGCGCCGAATACAGGTTGGAGGTGGAGCGAAACACATCCGGATGGTCATTGCCGTCAGGCAGGCATACGGAACATAGTACAGGAACGAGCGAACGAAACGGTTTTCGATTTTCTTATGGAAAGCACCAACGGCACCACGCGAATCAGGTAGGTTACACCCGCCATCACCAGAATGTACCAGTAAAATCATGCAGCAGCCTCCTCTTCACTCAATGGAACATTGCGGCACCAACCGCCGCCGCAGCCACAGTGGAGAGAATGATTGCAAAGCCGGGTGTGATCCACTGAACCAGTGCCGTGTAGCGGCACAAACAGCTGATGACCAGCGCAATCGCCACAACCGCGCATACCCGGCTGTGATTTCCGCATAGGCGGAACGACGATGGCCACAAACATACCGTAAATGGCAATTCCAAGTGCACTTTGCAAAACGAGAGGAAGCACATCCCCTGCGATTGCACCCACCAAGGTACCGCTTACCCAGCCAATGATCGGACCAAAAGCCAGCCCCAACATATAGAGAAGCCCGACACTCCCTGCTTATTGCTGGCCACCGCAAAGATTTCATCGGTATTGCCATACGCGATGATGCAGCGCTGAAGCGGCGTTACTCTGGCACTCAGCTTTTGCGAAAGCGAAAGGGACATTAGGGCATAGCGCAGGTTGATGACCAGCTGGGTCAAAGCCATTTCCGTCAGCGAAGAGCCTGCGGCAATGATGGTCAATCCGGCAAACTGCCCGGCCGACGTCAAATTGGTCAGGGAAACCAGGCCTGCCTGCCAGGCGGTCAACCCACAGGCAATCGCCTTCATGCCAAATGTAAAACTGACCGGGAAGTAGCCCATTGCAATGGGCAGACCATCCCGAAAGCCCTCCGAGAATTGCTCGTGGGTCATAATTCTCTTCTTTCCTATCCTAATTCAAAAGACTTAAGCCTTTACATTGCGCTCAATTTCGCGCAGCAGCGGCGCAAAGCGGAATGTGATACTTTTTGTCACAGAATTGGCACAGCACTTCTACGGTGCCGTCCGGCTCTTCCTCTTCCAGCCGCTTCAGCTCATCCCAACCCAGGCTGATCAGTACACGTTCCGTGCGTTCCCGGCTGCAATTGCAGCGGTATTCCACTACGATGGGTGTCCAGAATCTGCGGGCCAAAGCCTTTCATGACCCGTTCCATCATATCTTCCGGCGTCATTCCCTGGCGCAGCATTTCTGTAACACTGGGCGCCGCCGCCAGATTATTCTCCAACTGCGTGATCTCCTCATCCGTAGCCCCGGGCAGCAGCTGCACGAGGTAACCGCCCGCGCAGGCAATGGTCAGATCCGATTGACCAGAACACCCAAGGCGCAGGCGCTGGGGATCTGTTCGCTGGTGGCATAATACGAGGTAATGTCCTCCGCAATTTCACCGGAAACCAATGGGATCTGCCCCCATACGGCTCGCGCAGGCCAAGATCCCGCACGACGCTCAGCGTGCCGTTCCGGCCCACCGCGGTGCCCACGTCCAGATGCCCGTCGGCACGGGGCGGAAGATCCACCAGCGGATGGCTTTACGCAGCCGCTTTACGCAGCCCGTGCCATCGGTCACGGCAATCAGCATTCCAAGGGGGCCGTCGCCTTTCACCCGCAGGGTAATGGAATCATCCGGACTTTTCAGCATAATGCCCATCATGCTGGCAGCCGTCAACAGGCGGCCCAACGCCGCGCTTGCCACCGCTCCGGTGTGGTGAATCTGTTCCATGCGCTGTACCAGCGCCGTGCTGTCCCTCCGCAAAATACAACGCCGCCGTCCTCAGACAAAGCGCGTACCATGTTCTTTTCTTCCATTGCTATATTCTCCTGTAAATCGATGGAACGGCATTACTGCCTGTCAGATTGTAGCTGCGTATATTGCTTGACGGCGGTAAAATCATCCGCTGGGAATCCTCGCAAAGGGCCGAAGGTCTCTCCGTCCTGTAGCTTGTTCCAGCTGGAAGCCGCACTGTTCCAGGGCGCTGCACCTGCGGCAGCGAATAAGTGTACTCGCAGAAATGCTCCTCAAACGACTCATCCGTTTCGTCGTAATGAATGTGCACATTCAAATCCACGCGGCCCGCATCCGGGTCACTATCGGCTGTCCCACTGGCAGCAGGCGTCCGGCGTCCGGCGTTTCCACTATGAAGAGACAGCAGATGTACAAGACTCAAAGGAAGAGTCGTGCAATGTTGAAATTACAGGAAGGTGCAACACATCACGGCGGATGTGGTCAGGTGCAGAGGTGACGAGTAATGGCAGATGTATTAAAGAAAGTTCCTGTAAAGAGCAGAGGCAAAGGTTCGTGCTACAATTTTGAAGAAGTATGTTTGGGATATAATGAAAAGAAGAAGCAATGGCAGAAGCGACTAGATGTCTGAACTGTAAGAATGCAGATGATATATCCAGGGATGTCCTGTATCCATTAACATACCTGCATTTATCGCAGAGATCAAAGAAGGCAATATCGAAGAAGCATACAAAGTGATCGGTCAGTCTTCTGCACTTCCTGCTATTTGCGGACGTGTATGTCCTCAGGAATCACAGTGCGAAGGAA
>VOFC01006630.1_pt1 | contig 22824 bp, 39 predicted proteins | sample 5384161 | NCBI WGS metagenome assembly VOFC01 (sample SAMN12384722, study PRJNA508395) | human gut metagenome | isolation source: healthy gut B | host: Homo sapiens | reverse complement strand
TAACCAGCGTGTTGCGGTGCACAAACAGACCGCGGCTGGTTTCGGAACGTTCAGGTTGTTCTCAAAAAGCGCTGGATGGTGAACAGCGTTTCAGAGCGTCCAGCGAATCAATGCTGTCCAAAATATGCGCTGGGAGTTTTCCAGCGCATATTTTTATCTTGCCGGTTTCCAGAACATAGCCGCGGTTGGCCACGCTGAGGGCCGCCTGTGCGTTCTGTTCCACCAGCAGAATGGTTGTGCCGGCCTTGTGGAGTTCCTTGATGATGTCAAAGATCTGCTCCACCAGAATGGGGGCAAGGCCCATGGAAGGCTCGTCCAGCATCAGCAGCTTGGGATTGGACATCAATGCCCGGCCCATAGCCAGCATCTGCTGCTCGCCCCCGGAAAGCGTACCGGCAACCTGCTTGCGTCGCTCTTTCAGACGGGGGAACTGCTCAAACACACGCTCCATATCTGCGGAGATGTTGCCGCCCTTCCGGGAGAACGCACCCATGTCCAGATTTTCCTGAACCGTCATCTGGAGGAAAACGCGGCGGCCCTCCGGCACCAGAGCCAGCCCCTTGGAAACCACCTTGTGGCTGGGAACGTGGTTCAAGGACTCACCCATGAATTCAATGCCGCCGGTCTTGCTGTGTAAAAGGCAGGCGATGGTATTCAGCGTGGTGGACTTACCGGCGCCGTTGGCGCCGATCAGGGTCACAATCTCGCCCTCATTGACTTCAAAGGAAATGCCCTTGATGGCGTGAATACTGCCGTAATAGACGTTGATATCGTCAACTTTCAGAATGGTACTGCACTCACGCCTCCTTCTGTTTGCCCAGATATGCCTCAATGACCACCGGGTTGGACTGGATCTCCGCAGGGCTGCCCTTGGCGATGACCCGGCCGAAGTTCAACACGCAGATGCCCTCACAGATATTCATGACCAGATTCATGTCGTGTTCGATCAGAAGCACGGCGATCTGGAAGGTATCCCGGATGTTGCGGATGTTTTCCATCAGCTCCGCTGTTTCGGAGGGGTTCATGCCGGCAGCAGGCTCGTCCAGCAGCAGCAGGGAGGGGTTGGTGGCCAGTGCGCGGACGATCTCCAGACGGCGCTGCGCGCCGTAGGGCAGGGAACCGGCCTTGACCCCGGCCAGATTTTCCATGTGGAACAGGCTCAGCAGTTCCAAAGCGCGGTCATGGGCAATCTTTTCCTCTTTCCAGAAGCCGGGGAGACGGAAAATGCCGCTGACCATACTGTAATGCATCTGGGTATCCATGGCCACCGTGACGTTTTCCTCCACGGTCAGGTTATTGAACAGACGGATGTTCTGGAAAGTACGGGCAATACCGGCGCGGTTTACCTGCGCGGTATTCATTTCATGGGTATCCTTGCCATCCAGCAGGATGGTGCCAGTGGGTGGGCTGATAAACCTTGGTCAGCAGGTTGAAGATAGTGGTCTTGCCGGCACCGTTCGGGCCGATCAGGCCGGAGATCTCCGTGCGGCCGATGGTGAGGGAGAAATCGTCCACGGCGGTCAGGCCGCCGAAGTCGATGCCCAGATTGATGCAGTTCCAGGATGGGGCTTTTGTCAATGTCCGCTCCGGGATCATGCTGCCGGAGGGGACGGGAACCAGTTTGCTTTTTCCACGAACATTTCATTGACGGCTCCTTCCTTCTTCTTTTCTTTTCGCCCGGAACTTGGGCCAATGCGATGGAGCAGGCCTTCAGGGTGGGGTTGTTGGTGGCCAGCATCACGAGGATCAGCACGATGGCGTACACCAGCATACGGAACTCGGAGAACTGACGCAGGGCCTCGGGGAGGATGGTGAGGGCGGTGCCGCCGCGATGACGGAGCCCAACATGTTGCCAAGGCCGCCCAGCACCACGAACACCAGAATCAGAATGGAGGTGTTGAAGTCAAACTTGTTGGCCACGATGGTGGAATAGTTCATGGCCGAAAAGCGCGCCCCCCGCACCGGCAATTGCAGCGGAGATGACAAAGGCCATGATTTTGTACTTAGTCACGTTGATGCCCATGCTCTCGGCGGCGATGCGGTTGTCCCGCACGGCCATGATGGCCCGGCCGGCCCGGCTGTTCACCAGGTGGAAGACAACGATCAGGGTGATCATGAGAATGAAGCCGGCCGTGAAAGGTGGACGATCCCTGGATGCCCCTGGGCGCCCATGGGGCCGCCGATGATCATTGCCCTGACCGCCCATGCCAGGTTGGTCTTGTCACTGGTCAGCTTCAAGCCATGTGCAGGCCCCGGGCATCCACGCCGACATAGAGGCAGTTGAAAGATCCCCTTGATGATCTCGCCGAAGGCCAGAGTCACAATGGCCAGATAGTCGCCCTGGAGCCGCAGCACCGGGATGCCGATGAGCAAGCCCACCATGGCGGCCAAGCAGGGCGCCCACGATCATGGCCACAGCCAGAGGAGGACAGGGCCGGAGGGGACGTTCCCATTTTTGCAGGCTCATGGCGGCGATGATGCCGGAGAAAGGCGCCCACGCTCATGAAGCCTGCATGCCCCAGACTCAGCTCACCAAGGATGCCCACCGTCAGGTTCAGGGACACAGCCATAGGACATATAGCAGCAGATGGGGACCAGCAGGCCGGTCCAAGGAGCTGGGAGAACACCGGCATGCTGAGACCGGAATCACGATGAAAAAGGCCATGATGACAATGGCGTAGGTGATGAAAGCCGGGTAGAAGGCAGATCTGTTCCATTTCATTCATCCTGCCACCTCACACTTTCTCCGGGCACATACCGGCCCAGCAGACCGGCCGGCTTCACCAGCAGGACCACGATCAGAACGGCGAAAACGATGGAGTTTGCCAGGTTCGTGGAAATATAGGCTTTGGCCATGGCTTCGATGATGCCCAGCAGCAGTCCGCCCAGGAAAGCGCCGGGGATGGAGCCGATGCCGCCGAAGACGGCTGCGGTGAAGGCCTTGATGCCGGGCATGGAGCCGGTGGTGGGCATCAGAGAGGTATTGAAGGAGCACAGCAGCACACCGGCAATGGCCGCCAGAGCGGAGCCGATGGCAAAGGTGAGGGAAATGGTAGAGTTCACATTGATGCCCATGAGCTGGGCGGCGCCCTTATCCTCGGAGCAGGCCCGCATGGCCTTGCCCATCTTGCACTTGCTGACGAAGGTGGTCAGCGCCAGCATGATGATGATGCAGGCCAGCATGGTCACCATGGAGACATAGGGAAATGGTGAGCTGCCCGCCAAACAGGTGGGCGAGGACGGGATGACCACCAAGGGGGAAAACAGACCTTGGGGTTGGAGGACCAGATGAGCAGGGCCGCAGTTCTGGAGGAAGTAGCTGACGCCGATGGCGGTAATGAGCACTGCCAGCGAAGAGCGCCTGCCGCAGCGGCTTGTAAGCCAGGCCCTCGATCACCACGCCGAGGACGGTGCAGACACCACCATGGCCAGCAGGAACGGAGGCCCAGGCGGGCATGCCCCAGTAGGCGCGGCATGGCGCAGAAGGAGACATAGCCGCCCACCATGATGATGTCGCCGTGCGCGAAGTTCAGCATCTTGGCAATGCCGTACACCATCGAGTAGCCCAAGGCGATGATGGCATACATGCTGCCAAGGCTGATGCCGTTGATGAGGTAAAGAGAAGAAAAGCATCATAGACATTTGACTGTTCTCTCTTTTTTTGGGGTTGCAAGCAGTTCGTGTGCTTCCATTGCACCAACTGTTGCGGACCGGATCAAAAAAATGGTCCGCCCAGATTTCTTGCGCCCCTGGAGGCGTCCGCTCATTCCATTTTAGCCGGCGCTGCTACGGCTGCCGGAACGCTTAGCCCGCCCGCGGCGCATCTTGGCGCCCCTGCCGGAGTTGGCCGGAGGGACCTCCTCCGGCATGGGATCAGGGCAGCCGGCGCCGACATAGGTGCCGTCCTTGATGACCACGGCCATTGGGGGGGTCTTGAGACAGCGCCCGTCGCATCCCAGACCATCGTGCCGGTCGGTCAGGCCGGTGAAGGTCATGGTGGGCATGAACTGCAATCATCGGCTCGCAGATGGCTTCCGGCGTCCATGTCGGGGGTGCAGCCGGCAGCTTTTCAGCGGCCGCCTTGAGATGTATAGACGCGTCATAGGCGTCCGCGGCGAACTGATTGGGGGTGTCGCCGTAACTGGCCTGATACTCGGTGACGAAGCTCTTGGTCAGCTCGTCCGGCGCGTCCGCGGAGAAGGGGGTCAGCAGCATGACGCCCTCCGCCAGGGAGGCGTCAAAGCCGGCCACGGTGAGGATGCCGTCCATGCCGTCAACACCGAAGAACTTGGGGGCGTAGCCCATGGCCTTGGCCTGGCTCGAGGATGACGGAGGCGGGCGTGTAGTAGATGGGCAGGAACACCAGGTTGGCGCCGGCACTCTGGGCACCGGCCAGCTGCACGTTGAAGTCGGTGGCGCTCAGCCATGTAGTCGGCGGAGGTGCCCCTGGTGCCCTGGTTGGGGTCGGTGAAGCAGAGCTGGAACATGTTGTCATCGACAACAACGGCCTCCAGATCGACGGAAGATCACCGACGTCATGAGTCCCTATCCCATTCCCGAGAAGCTGCGGGCTTTCGGCTTCCAGGTCATGGGAGATCGACGGCCACGACTTCGAGCAGATGGAGACCGCCTTTGACGAGGCCAAGACCGTCAAGGGCGTCCCTTCGCCATCATCATGACCACCATCAAGGGCAAGGGGTCTCCTTCATGGAGGACGTGGCAGGCTGGCACGGCAAGGCCCCCAACGACGAGGAGTACAAGACCGCCATGGACGAGCTGAAAGCCCGCCTGGCAGAAGTGGAGGGATGTAAGATGGCAGATGTGAAGAAGATCGCCCCGGGACAGCTATGGCAGCGCGCTGGCTGAGCTGGGCGCCTCCCATCCCGACCTGATCGTGTTCGACGCCGACCTGGCCGGCGCCACCAAGACCGCCGTATTCAAGAAGGCGTTCCCCGACCGCCACTTTAACTGCGGCATCGCCGAGGCGGATATGATGTCTGCTGCCGCCGGCGCCGCCTGCCGCCATGGGACTGGTCCCCTTTGCTTCCAGCTTCGCCATGTTTGCCGCCGGCCGCGCCTTCGAGCAGGTTCGCAACTCCGTGGGCTACCCCCACCTGAATGTGAAAATCGGTGCTACCCACGGCGGATCTCCGTGGGCGAGGACGGCGCTTCCCATCAGTGCTGCGAGGACTTCGCCCTGATGCGCTCCATCCCCGGCATGGTGGTGATGTCCCCCGCCGACGACGTGGAGGCCCGGGCCATGGTGAAGGCTGCCTACGAGTATGTGGGGCCGGTGTACATGCGCTTCGGCCGGGCCTCCGTGCCGGTGATCCACCAGGAGGAGAACTTCTCCTTCCAGATCGGCAAGGGCGAGGTGCTCATGGACGGCTCCGACGTGGCTATCATCGCCACCGGCCTGCTCTCCTATGAGGCGCTGGAGGCGGGCAAGGCCCTTTCTGGACCGGATCTGCTCCTATGTGGGCACCACAGCGGATCTGGCGGAGGCGGCGGGCATTTTTCCGCCGCCTGCCGGGAGGAGAATAGATTCTCTACGCCGAGGCAATTTTTGAATCCTGGGTGTACTGGCCTCAGTTCTCCTGCCGGACATCATCTCCGCCGTGACGGAGGAGGCTTTGACCGGGGCGAGGCAGCCGGCGGAGCCGGACTGCCGCTTTTACGCTCTCCTCTCCCGAAACCAGACGGCGGAGGCAGACGCATTGGTGTCGGCCATGGAGCGCTGCCCGCACGCCCCGATTGGCAGGGCTTTCTATTGACCAGGAACACGTGGCCTATCCCTCCGGGCGGAAACCTTGGGGGACCGGTTTGGTGCCCCATGGCCTGCCGGGCCCCCTGAACTGGGCTTCGGCCTGACGGCCCATGCCGGGGAAAGCAGCGGCCCCGAGGGGTGCTGGACGCACTGGAGTGCTTAAAGGTGGACCGGATCGACCACGGTGTCCGGGCGGCGGAGGACCCGGCGTACTGCTGGAGCGGCTGGCGGTGCAGCGGGTGCCGCTGAACGTGTGCCTGAGCTCCAACCTGTCGCTTTTGTACCGGGATCCCAGGAGCATCCCTCCGGCAGCTGCTGGATGTTGGGCGGCGGTGACCCTCAGCCGGGACGACCATGTTCTTGGGAGCTCTGACGCTGACGGAGGAGCTGCGGCGGGCGGCGGTGTTTGCCCGGATGAGCGAGGCGGAGGCTGCTGCGCTGCCAGGAGACTGCTGTGGACGCCGCCTTCTGCAGTGAGGAGACCAAGACGGCCCTTCGGGCGGCGCTGGAGGCGTTCCGGAGCCAAAGCTGAAGATCCGCAGGTGCCAACTCCCCTGCCTCCGCATAGGATGAAGCGTATCCGCAGGCGGCGGATCGCCCGGGATACAATTTCCAGAAACGAGGGAATCGCTTTGCGTATCAATGAAGCTTATGAGCATACGGCCATTGGCGTCCCGCGGGATGGACAGCACCCCCTCCTGCCCGGTCAACGGCTGTGACCGGACAGTGGTTCAGTGCGTGGACATCAGCGCCCCGGGTGACCCTGAGCCCCAACACGTCCATCGGCACGCCCACCGCTACTTGCCAGGGCAGCCCACCGTCACCTGCACCACCGACGCTGCGGGCACCTCCTGCGAGGTGATCATGACCCAGCAGGTGTGCGTCTCCATCCCTGTGCAGTACAAGGTGTGGAGCTGACGCCCGGTCAGTCCGCCATCGCCTGCGCCGGAGACAGCTGCCAGACCGGCGGCTGCGGCTGCGGCAAATGAAGTGCACTTACCTAATGAGCCCTCCGCTGTTCCGGCGGGAGGGCTCCGCTTTTCTGCCGGCTGGATGAAAGAGGGTTGCAAGTTTGTGGAAAACTCGGTATACTGAATGGAAATTGAATGCCCAACCGCGCATGGAAAGGATGAATCTTTGATGACCGCTTATCCCCAGATGACCGCACAGGAGCGGAAAGAGGAATACGCCCGGGTCCTGGGCCGCTTTGAAGAGCTCAAGGCCCAGGGCCTCAAACTGAACATGGCCCGGGGCAAGCCCGGGAAGGAACAGCTGGACATGGTGTCTGACATCTTCCATCTGATGCAGAAGCCCGAGGACTACGTCTCCGACGGCATCGACATCCGCAACTACGGCGAGTTGGGCGGCTTGCCCGCCGCCAAGCGCCTGTTCGCCGAGATCCTGGGCTGCAGGCCGGAGCAGGTATTTGTGGGCGGCAACGCCAGCCTGCAGCTGATGATGTACGACACCGTCTCCAAGGCTTACACCCATGGCCTGCTCCACAGCCCCGGCCCTGGTGCAAGGAGGGAGAAGATCAAGTGGCTGTGCCCCTCTCCCGGCTATGACCGCCACTTCAAGATGACGGAGTCCTTCGGCTTTGAGATGATCACCATTCCCATGACCGACGAGGGTCCCGACATGGACGCCGTGGAGATGGCCATTGCCGATCCGGCGGTGAAGGGCATGTGAACGTGCCCAAGTACTCCAACCCCGACGGCATCGTATACTCTGCCGAAACCATCCGCCGCATCGCCTCCATGAAGCCCGCGGCGCCGGATTTCCTGCTCATGTGGGACAACGCCTACTGCATCCACGAGCTGGAGGGGGAGTTACGTCCCCTTCCTGGATATTCTCAGTGAGTGCGCCAAGTACGGCAACGCCGACATGGTCTTTGGTTTCACACCTCCACCTCCCAGGTGACCCTGCCCGGCGCCGGCATCTCCTGCTTTGCCTGCTCCGAGGCCAACATGGCTATCTGGAAAAGCTGCTGACCGTCCAGGTCATCAGCTTCGACAAGGTCAACCAGCAGCGCCATGTCCTCTACTCAAGGACAAGGCCCACACCCTGGAGCTGATGAAGAAGCCACGCCACTATCCTGGGTCCCAAGTTCCGCTGTGTGCTGGAGGGCTGGACCGGGAGATCGCGCCCCTGGACATCGCCTCCTGGCGCCGTCCCAAGGGCGGCTACTTCGTCTCCCTCAATGCCATGCCCGGCACCGCCAGACGGACCCTGCAACTGTGCAAGGAGGCCGGCGTCACCATGACCGGCGCCGGCGCCGCCTTCCCCTATGGGAAGGATCCCCATGACTGCAACATCCGCATCGCCCCTCTCTGCCCCCCGTTGAGGAACTGGAGCAGGCCATCGCGGTGCTTTGCGTGTGCCTGAAAATGGCCGCCCTGGAAAAGCTGGGCGTATGAGATACTACGGCAGCGTTTACCGTCCACCCTCTGAGGCCCGCAGTCTCATCATCCAGGTGACCTACGGGTGCAGTCATAATACCTGCGCCTTTTGCAGTATGTACAAGGAAAAGCACTTCGCCCTCCGTCCCCTGGAGGAGGTGCTGGAAGATTTCCGCATCGCCCGGGGCGTATACCGCCGGGTAGAGCGGGTGTTCCTGGCGGACGGGGATGCCCTGGTGCGCAAGGCGGAGGAGCTGTATGTGATTCTGGACACAGTGCGGGAGCTGTTCCCGAGTGCCAGCGGGTCACCAGCTATGCCTCTCCTCCATCCCGCATCCGGACGGAGGAGGAGCTGCGCACCCTCCGGGCCAAGGGCGCTCACCATGGTGTATATGGGATTGGAGTCCGGCTGCGACGACAGGTGCTCAAGCTCATGCGCAAGGGCCACATGTCTGCGGAGATCGTGGCTATGGGCCAGAAGGTCCGCCGCAATGGCATCGGCCTCTCCGTCACCGCCATCACGGGCCTCGGCGGCCCGGAGCTGATGGAGGCCCACGCCGTGGAAACGGCAGAGGCCTTCAACGCCATGAACCCGGAATATATTGGGATGCTGACGCTGATGGTGGAGCCGGGTACCCGCTGTACGACTGGCTCCATGACGGCAGCTTCCAGCTCCTCAGCCAGCCCCAGGTGCTGGAGGAGACCCGGCTTCTGATGGAGCATCTGGACAGCCCCGGCAGCGTCTTCCGGATGAACCACGCCACAACTACCTGGTGCTGAAGGGCACGCTGAACCAGGACAAAGACGCCATGCTGCGGGCCATCGACGCGGCGGAGCACAACCTCAATCTCCTCCGGCCGGAGGAGTGGCGGGCCTGTAAGCCTTTGCGGAAATGAAAAAACGCCTTCGGGAAGACTGGTTCTTCCCGGAGGCGTTTTTGCGTCATTGGGACATGCTTGAAGTTGCCCAGAGTCTCGTTGACGTTGGAGACGTGGAGGCAAGGTGTCGGGAAACTCCCGGAGAACATTGTGGAACTGCATGACCTGGCTGCGGTTGACCACGCAGATCAAAAAAAAGCGACTTGGGAGTGTCGGAGTACATGCCCTGGGCAGGCAGCACGGTGACGCCGTGATGCAGGTCCTGAAGCAGCCGGGCAGAGAGCTCGTCGGCGTGCTGCGTGACCACCTCGAATTTCAGGGCGATCTTGAAGCCCTTCAAGATGCCGTCACTGATGCGGGAGCTGAGGTAGCAGTAGAGCAGGCAGAGGATCACCGGCTCGAACTGCCAGCCGTAGACGAAGAAGGACAGCACCGCCACCGAGGCGTTGAGGCCGAAGATCACCCACACGAGGCTTGCCTCCGGATGGAGCTTGTGGACCCAGGCGGCCACAATATCCGTGCCGCCGGTGGAGCCTCCCAGACGGATCACCAGACCATACACGGCACCGCTGATCACGCCGGCGGCCACCGGGCCCAGGATCTGCGAAGAACGGAGTCATAGGCGATGCTGCTGAGAAGATCCAGTTTCCCAGCTCCCAGCGTCACACCGGAAAAGACCAGGACGAATAAAGACTTTTCCGGGCAAAATCCGCGTCCAGCTTCCGCCAGGCCAGCAGGATCAGCGGCAGATTGATGATGAGGGACAAATAGCCGATGCTCACATGAAACAGATATTGGATGATGGTGGCAAAGCCGTTGATGCCGGCAGGAGCAAAGGCATTGGGGAACACAAAGAGCTCATAGCTCAGTCCCATGACGACGGCCAGCCCCGCGATCGCCAGATAGCGTCCGGCCTGGCCCAAAGAGTGATGCACGCAGAAAACTTCCTTCCGTTCAAAGTCCGGGCCGCAGTATACGCCAAATTCTTCAAAAATGCAATCAAAAATTCAATATTTTCCAAGAAAATGCAGGAAAATTTTCATAACATGCAAAATGCCTGGAAAGCAGGGGGCAGTCCGGGGCGGGAGCGGCGGGACGCGCATGGTGCAGTGGAAATCCTGCATCCGTCATGGCGGGGAAAAGCGGTGCGGCCCGCGCGGGAAAAAAGCCGCCGCCCATACGGACGGCGGCGGTCTGACGGCGGGATCTTACAGCTTGCGCTGCTTTTCCGTGTCGCAGTAAGCGCAGCGATAGGTGTGCTTGACGGGGTCGTTGAGGAGGAAAATGGCGTCCAACTGGGGCTCCGCCATGGTGATGCAGCGGGGGTTCTTGCAGTGGATGATGTTCACCAGCTTCTGGGGCAGCTCCAGGTGCTTCTTGGCAACCCGCTGACCGTTGCGGATAATGTTGACGGTGATGTTGGGGTCGATGTAGCCCAGCACGTCCAGATCCACCTCCATGGGAGAGTCGATCTTGATGATGTCCTTTTGCCCATGCGGTCGCTGCGGACGTTCTTGATGATGGCCACGGAGCAGTCCAGCTCATCCAGGTGGAGAGGTACTTGTAGATGTCCATACTTTTGCCGGCCTTGATGTGGTCCAGCACAACGCCGTCTTGGATACTGTCAATATTCATAAATCCGGATCTCCTTTCCTCACGCCTGGACGCCCAGCAGCTTCATAATCAGGGCCATCCGAATGAACTTGCCGTTTTTCACCTGTTTCCAGTAGCAGGCACGGGGGTCCTTGTCCACGGAGACGGCGATCTCATTGACACGGGGCAGGGGGTGCAGGATGGTCAGGTCGGCCTTGGCAGGCACCAGCTTCTCCGGGTCCAGCACATAGGTGTCCTTCAGACGGATATAGTCGGCCTCATTGAAGAACCGCTCTCCTTCTGGACGCGGGTCATGTAGAGAATGTCCAGCTGGGGCATGGCGTCCTCCAGGCTGGTGGTCTCCATAGGGAAGACCGTTGCGGTCCAGGATGTTTTCAATGAGGTAGTCAGGGCATCTTCAGCTCCTCAGGGGGAGATGAAGACGAACTTGATGCCGGTCTGACGGCTCAGGGCGTTCACCAGAGAGTGGACGGTACGTCCGAACTTCAGGTCGCCGCAGAAGCCGATGGTGAAGTTGTTCAGACGGCCCTTCTCCCGGTGGATGGTCAGAAGATCCGTGAGGGTCTGGGTGGGATGGTTGTGGCCACCGTCACCGGCGTTGATGATGGGCACTGTCACTGTACTGCGCTGGCGGCGGCGTAGGGTGCGCCCCTCCTTGGGGTGGCGCATGGCGATGATGTCGGCGTAGCAGCTGACGGTGTGGATGGTGTCGCCTACGGTCTCGCCCTTGGCGGTGGAGCTGGACATGGCCTCGGAGAAGCCCAGGGTCTTGCCGCCCAGGTCCAGCATGGCCGCCTCAAAGCTGAGGCGGGTACGGGTGGAGGGCTCGAAGAACAGCGTTGCCAGCTGCTTGTGGGCGCAGGCACTCTGATATTTCGCAGGGTTGGCAATGATGTCCTCAGCGGTTGCGATCAGCTGATCGATCTCCTCAACGGACAGGTCTGTGATGTCAATGAGGTTTCTAGGCATGGAGTGCTCCTTTCGGAATATGATCTCGCCCTTGCAATGGCAGAACGGATGGAGCTTTTCGGCAGACGTGCTCCCGTTTATCTCCCCCCGCGCCCCGCGCGGTGGGGAGAAAAAAACGGATGGAGAAATCCGGATGGAGCTTTCGGCGAGAGCCGGAAGCGGAATGAGCACGTTTATTCATGGGGCCCCCGCCGCCCCGCGCGGTGGGGGGAAGGAGAAAAATAAACGGAACGGATGGAGCTTTCGGCGAGAGCCGGAAGCGGAATGAGTGACGTTTATTTCGACGTGATCCAGCTCGTCCGCGGGTTGGCCCGGAACTGCTTTTCGAGCCGGGCGATGTCCTCGGACGGATCTTGCCCTCTTCAGGCGGCCACCTCTTTGCAGACGGCGTCGAAGTCGGCGTGGACAGGGACAAGAGTAGTTGGTGACGTTGGCGGCGGCAAGGCGGTCAGCCCCTTCTGCAGGCCGTAAGTGAAGATGGACACGATGCCCAGCACCTCGGCGCCCGCCTCACGCAGGGGCCTCCACCACTTCGATGCAGCTTCCGCCGGTGGAGATCAGGTCCTCCACCACTACGACCTTCTGTCCTGCTTCCAGCTTGCCCTCGATGCGGTTGTGGCGGCCGTGGTCTTTGTTGCCGGAGCGCACGTAGCCCATGGGCAGTCTCATGAGGTGGGCCCACAATGGCGGCATGGGCGATGCCGGCGGTGGAGGTGCCCATCAGCACCTCCACATCGGGATAGTGCTCCCGGATCAGGCTCCACCAGGCCCTGCTCCACCTGGGTGCGGACGGCGGGAGCGGTGAGCGTCAGGCGGTTGTCGCAGTAGATGGGGCTCTTGATGCCGCTGGCCCAGGTGAAGGGCTCATCGGGGCGCAGAAACACCGCACCGATGGACAGCAGGTCATGAGCGATTTCGTGTTCCAGATTCATGACGTCCTGCGCGCTGCTGACGCCGCCCATGCCGATGACCGGGATGCTGACCGCGCCCGTCACCTGATACACCATGCGCACCGCGACCGGGAACACACCCGGCCCGGAGTAGCCGCCCATGACGTTTGCAAGCACGGGGCGGCGGCGCTTGAGGTCAATGCGCATCCCCAGCAGGGTGTTGATGAGCGACAAGCCGTCCGCGCCCGCGTCTTCGCACGCTTTCGCGATGGACACAATGTCCGTCACGTTCGGCGACAGCTTCATGTAGACAGGCTTCGTCGCCACTTGCTTGACGGCGCGGGTGATTTCCGCCGCCGCGTTGGGGTTCGTACCGAACGCCATGCCGCCGTGCCACACATTTGGGCAGGAGATGTTGATTTCGAGGATTTCGACCTGCTCTTCCTTCGTCAGCAGCTCGACGCAATGAACGTATTCCTCCACCGAGAAACCGCTGATGTTGGCGATAATCGGCTTATGGAAGATTTTCCGCAGTGCGGGCAGTTCGTGCGCGATGACGTGCTCCACGCCGGGATTCTGCAGGCCGACGGAGTTCAGCATCCCGTTCGGGCATTCCGCAATGCGCGGCGTTGGGTTGCCGAAGCGACTTTCCGCCGTTGTGCCCTTGAAGGACAGGCTGCCTAAGATGTTGATGTCGTAATACGGGGTGAATTCCTGCCCGAAGCCGTATGTGCCGCTGGCGGGAATGACCGGGTTGTCCAGCGTCACGCCGGACAGGGTAACGCGCAAATCCTTGCTGCTCACCAGATGACCTCCTCTCGCACCAGCACCGGACCGTCCTTGCAGATTCGCTTGTAGCCGCCCTTGACCTTGACCGTGCAGCCCATGCACGCGCCGAAGCCGCAGCCCATGCGCTCCTCGAAGGACAGCTGTGCCGGATGGTCGTCCGCGTTCATAATCGCCTTGAGCATCGGCAGCGGCCCGCACGCGCAGATGTCGGTGAAGTCGATTTCCGGCAGTGCGTCGGTCACAAGTCCCTTGACGCCCGCTGACCCGTCCATCGTCGCCAGCACAAACGGCGCGCCGAGCTTCTCCACATCCTCGCGCAGGAACACTTCGTCCGCCGTGTTGAACCCTGCCAGTACGGTCGGGTGCTTGCCCGCTTGCATAAGGCAGCGGCACAGCCCCACCATCGGCGGAAGCCCCACGCCGCCGCCAATCAGCAGCGGACGCTCCCCGCAGCGGGTGATGTCGAAGCCGTTGCCCAGCCCGGTCAGCAAATCGAGTTCCGTGCCGGGAATCATGCGGCACATGGCGTCTGTGCCGTTGCCGACGACCTTGTAGACCAGCGTCAGCGTCTCATTGTCCCAGTCGCAGACGGAAATCGGGCGGCGCAGGTAGAAGCCCGGCACCTGCACCTCAGGTCGAACACAGTAAAACCGGTGTCTGTCGGGATGTTGAAGCGGCGGCAGGGGGCATCGTGGAGCAGTTCCATCAGCCGCTCCATAGAGATGACGCCGGGCTTCACAAGGTAGGTGTAGAGCAGCGGGAAGGCCGTTTCCAGTCCCACGATGCCCATGGCGCTTTTTTTCCAGTCCGCCGCCTTTTTCCTCGGCACTGTGGGGGCATGGTCCGTGGCGATCATGTCGATGGTGCCGTCCGCCAGGCCTTCCAACAGAGCTTCCCGATCCGCCTTGTCCCGGAGGGGCGGATTCATTTTGAAACGGCCGTCCTCCTGCAAGTCGCTGTCGTCCATCAGCAGATAGTGGGGGGCGGTCTCGCAGGTCACGTCCAGTCCCTCGGCCTTGGCCTTGCGGATCAGGTCCACGCTCTCCTTGGTGGAGATGTGGCAGACGTGGTAGCCGCAGCCCGTCTCCCGCACCAGTTCCAGATCTCGCTGAATGGACCGCCACTCGCTCTCGGAGCAGATGCCCCGGTGACCGTGAGTCCTGGCATAGGCGCCGTCATGGATATAGCCGCCCCGCAGGAGGGAATTGTCCTCGCAGTGGGCCACGATCAGCTTGCCCAGGCGCTTGGCCTCCATCATGGCGCGGCGCATCATGTCGCGGTCCTGAACGCCTTTTCCGTCATCGGAGAAGGCCACCACATAGGGGGCCATGGCGTCCAAGTCCGCCAGTTCCCCGCCCTGCTCACCTTTCGTGATCGCCCCATAGGGCAGGACCCGGATCACGGCGTCCTTCTTTCTATGGCGTCCAGCTCCAGCTGCAAGGTCTCCATGCTGTCCGGCACAGGATTCAGGTTCGGCATGGCACCCACGGTGGTATAGCCGCCGTGGGCCGCCGCTAAAGAGTACCGGTGCGGATGGTCTCCTTATAAGAAAAACCCGGCTCACGAAGATGCACATGCACATCTACGAAACCAGGTAATATGGTAAAGGAAGAAACATTCAGGGACGAAGGAAAAACAATATCCTTGCAAAAAGCACGATCCCCAAAGGAAACGGAAACATCACCGCCGCTGAAAGCACCTCGGTGGAACACCTGCGCACCCTTCAAAACCACCGTCACGACGATCACCTCTCTTTCCTCAAGTTTTTGATAGAATACCATGCGAGGATCGTCTTGTCAAGACAAAAAATGGTTTTTCGATGATAAGTTTTCTCAAGACGCGATATAAGCGTATCTTATGAATTGTCATAACGATACAAATATAGCTAAGATTTTCTATCTTCTTTCTCCTTTTGCGGAATGGACGAAAAGCGGGGCGTATGGTACACTGAAAGCAAGTTGAGCTCTTTGTAACTGACGGAATGTGGGCTACCACGGGGGAGCAGGGAGCATCGCTCTGAGGCGGCGCGTTTCAGAGGCCGACCGTCCGGGCACTCCAACTGCAAAGGGCAGCGGAGCACCTATTTTTATGTTTGAGGGAGGGAACGCAAATGAGAAAGGTTGCGATCGTTATGGGCAGCAAGAGTGATCTGCCCGTCGCGGAGAAGGCCGTAGGCGTATTGCGAGACTACGGCGTCCAGATGGAAGTGCGCGTATTATCCGCTCACCGGTGTCCGAATGAGGCAAGGGAATTTGCCGCGTCGGCTCGGGAGGGCGGATTTTCTGTTATCCTCGCGTTCGCCGGCATGGCGGCGCATCTTGCCGGCGCGATGGCGGCAAACACCACGCTGCCGGTGATCGGCGTGCCGTGCAGCGGGACGAAGCTTGACGGCATGGACGCACTGCTCTCCACCGTGCAGATGCCGAGCGGCATCCCTGTGGCGACGGTGGCGGTGGACGGCGGGAAGAACGCCGCGCTGCTGGCGGTGCAGATCATGGCGGTCTCCGACGCGGAGCTCGCCCAAAAAGCTGGACGAGGCGCGGACGCGGGAACGGGACGCTGTGCTGCGCGCGGACGAAGAGGTTCGGGCGCTTTATCAGTAAATAAGAAATACACTTCAAGAAATAAAAAGGAGAGCTGAAAGCAATGAAACTCGTATATACCGGAAAGACCAAGGATGTATTCGCACTGGACAACGGTAACTATCTGCTCAGGTTCAAGGATGACTGCACGGGCAAGGACGGCGTGTTTGACCCCGGCGAGAACAGCGTGGGCCTGACCATCGAGGGCGTGGGCAATGTCAACCTGCGCATGACCAAGCACTTTTTTGAAAAGATCAACGCCGCCGGCATCCGCACGCACTATGTCTGCGCGGATCTGAAGGAGACCACGATGGAGGTCCTGCCCGCGAAGGTCTTCGGCCACGGGCTGGAGGTCATCTGCCGTCTCAAGGCGGTGGGGAGCTTCCGCCGCCGCTACGGTGAGTACATTGAAGAGGGCGCCGACCTGCCCGCCTATGTGGAGACGACCTTCAAAAATGACGCGCTGGGCGATCCGCTGGTGACGAAGGACGGCCTTGTGGCGCTGGGCGTGATGACCGAGCAGCAGTATGACGAGATCAAGGCCATGACGCAGAAGATCACCGAGATTGTCGCGGATGACCTGCGCGAAAAGGGCCTTGTCCTCTACGACATCAAGTTTGAGTACGGCTACGCGCCGGATGGCAGCGTGATGCTGATCGACGAGATCTCCTCCGGCAATATGCGCGTCTATCGGGACGGAAAGTACATCGACCCCATGACGCTCTCTGAGCTCTTCTTTGCGTAATGGGGGCTTTTTTTTCGGAACGGTATCCGACCGCAATGTTGCCCTGGATGTCTTCTTCGGCACGGACTATCATTCTCACCTCGGCACGCGCCGCGGCGGAATGGTGCTCTTTGACAAGAGGGAGGGCTTCCAGCGCCAAATACACAACATTGAAAATACGCCCTTTCGGACGAAGTTCGAGCGGGACCTTGCGGACTTCCGCGGCCACGCGGGGCTCGGCTGCATCAGCGACAGCGACCCCCAGCCGCTGCTCGTGCGCTCGCATCTGGGCCTCTATGCCATCGTGACGGTCGGCATCATCAACAATGCCGACGAGCTGGTGAAGGCTTATCTCTCCGACAAGGGCCAGCAGTTCCTCACGCTGAGCAGCGGACGTGTGAATGTCACCGAGCTGACCGCCGCGCTCATCAACCAGAAGGACGACCTCGCCTCCGGCATTCTCCATGCCCAGGAGGTCATCGACGGCTCCATGACGACCCTGATCCTCACGGAAGAGGGAGAGATCATCGCCGCGAGCGACAGCATGGGCCGCCTTCCTGTGCTCATCGGTCAGCGCGAGGACGGCTACTGCGTATCGTTTGAGTCCTTCGCCTACCACAAGCTCGACTATCAGGACGCCTATGAGCTTGGCCCCAGAGAGATCGTCCGCCTGAACGCAAGAGGGTTTGAAACGCTCTCGCCTGCAGGCAAGCAGATGAAGATCTGCGCCTTCCTGTGGACGTATTACGGCTATCCGAACTCTAACTATGAGGGTGTGAATGTGGAATTGATGCGCTACCGCAACGGCGCAATCATGGCGCGGGATGAGGCGGAGCGCGGCGGCGTGCCCGAGGTGGATTTTGTCGCCGGTGTGCCAGATTCCGGTGTGCCGCACGCCATGGGCTATGCCAACCACAGCGGCAAGCCCCTTGCGCGCCCCTTTGTGAAATACACCCCGACCTGGCCGCGCTCCTTCATGCCCGAGGATCAGCAGGTGCGCAGCAGAGTGGCGCGCATGAAGCAGATCCCCGTGCCGGAGCTGATCGAGGGAAAGAAGCTGCTGTTTGTGGATGACTCCATCGTGCGCGGCACGCAGCTGCGCGAGACCGTGGATTTTTTATACAGCACCGGCGCGGCGGAGGTCCATATGCGCTCGGCCTGCCCGCCCATCATGTACCCCTGCCGCTACCTGAACTTTTCGCGCGGCAACAGCGCCATGGACCTGCTCGCGCGCCGCATGGTGCAGGAGCTGGAGGGCAACGAAGGCCAGAAGCATCTCGAGGAATACGCCGACAGCCGCACCGAGCGCGGAAAATGCCTGCTGCACGAGATCTGCGCACAGTTCGGCTTTTGATTCACTCTCCCTATCAGTCCCTTGACGGGCTGCTGGAGGCGATCGGTCTTGACAGGGACAAGGTCTGCACCTACTGCTGGACCGGTAAGGAATGACATTATGGGCATCTCTCACTCGGAAGCATACGCGGCCGCCGGCGTTGACATCGAGGCGGGCTATCAGGGCGTAAAAATGATGAACCGCTATGTGCAGCGCACGCTCACAGCCGATGTGATCTCCGATCTCGGCGGCTTCGGCGGGGGGCTTTTTCGCTGGATCTGCACGGGCTTGAAAAGCCTGTGCTGGTCTCCGGCACGGACGGCGTGGGCACCAAACAGCGCATCGCGCAGCTCATGGATCGGCACAACACCGTCGGCATCGACTGCGTGGCGATGTGCGTCAACGACATTATCTGCTGCGGGGCGAAGCCGCTGTTCTTCCTGACTACATCGCCATCGGCAAGAACATCCCGGAAAAGGTCGTGTCGCTGGTCTCGGGCGTATCCGAGGGTTGTGTGCGCGCGGGCTGTGCGCTCATCGGCGGTGAGACCGCCGAGCACCCCGGCACGATGAAGCCGGACGACTATGACCTTGCGGGCTTTGCCGTGGGCGTCGTGGACCGTGGCAAAAATTCTGGACAAGAACAAAATGCAGCCGGGAGACGTGGTCATCGCACGCTGCCCTCCAGCGGACTGCACTCCAACGGCTACTCGCTCGTGCGCAAGGTGTTCGATGTGGAGAACGCCGACCTCGGGCAGTATTACGGCGAGCTGGGCTGCGAGCTCGGCGAGGAGCTGCTGCGCCCGACGAAAATCTATGTCCGTCCTGTGTTAGCGGCCGTTGAGGCCGCCGATATCCGCGGCATCAGTCACATCACTGGCGGCGGCTTCTATGAGAACATTCCGCGCTGCATTCCCGACGGCCTGTGCGCGAAGATTGAAAAGAAAGCGCTGCGCATCCCGCCGATCTTCCCCCTGCTCGCGCGCATGGGCGGCATCTCGGAGCGCGATATGTTCAACACCTTCAACATGGGCACAGGCATGGTGCTCGTCACTGCAAGAGACAGCGCCGATAAGGCGCTCGCCGCGCTGCATTCTCTCGGTCAGGAAGCGGGCGTCATCGGTGAGATCGTATCGGGCGAGGAAAAGGTGGCGCTATGCTGACACCCGCCCGCATCGCCGTGCTGGTCTCCGGCGGCGGCACGAATTTGCAGGCGTTGCTCGACGCACAGCGCGACGGAAAAATGCCGCACGGCGAGATCGTGCTGGTCGTTTCTTCCCGCGCGGGGGCCTATGCGCTCACGCGGGCGGAAAACGCGGGTGTTGCGGCACGCGTGCTCTCGCCCGCCTGCGGGCAGAAGCCGTTTGAAAACGAGCTTTCCGCACTGCTGCGCGAGCAGGAGATCGACCTCATTCTCCTCGCAGGCTTTACGGTCATCCTCAGCGCAGAATTTACAAAGCAGTGGCCGCGGCGCATCCTGAATGTCCATCCGTCCCTGATCCCCGCCTTCTGCGGCAAGGGGGCATGTATGGCTTGAGGGTACACGAGGCCGCGCTCGCGCGCGGCGTGAAGGTCACGGGCGCGACGGTACACTTTGTCAACGAAATTCCCGACGGCGGCGAGATCCTGCTGCAAAAGGCGGTGGAGATCGCGCCGAGCGACACGCCCGAAACGTTACAGCGGCGTGTGATGGAGCAGGCGGAATGGCAGTTGCTGCCGCTTGCGGCAGAGCGCGTCTGCGCAGAGATCGTAAGAGAGAAGGAGCAGAAAAATGACTGATTTTCTGGAGTTTTTAAAGGCGACCTCTTATCCCGGCCGCGGCATCCTTGTCGGACGCCGCTGTGTGTACTATTTCATCATGGGGCGCAGCGAGAACAGCCGCAACCGCGTCTTTGTCAAGACCGAGGACGGCATCCGCACCGAGGCGTACGACCCCGCCAAGCTCTCTGACCCCAGCCTCATCATCTATCATCCCGTGCGCACGATGGGGCGCGACCTCGTCGTGACGAACGGCGACCAGACCGACACCATCTGCGAGCACGGCGACTTTCGCCGCGGGCCTCATGACGCGCGAATGTACGAGCCCGGACGAGCCGAACTGGACGCCGCGCATCTCCGCCATCATGTACGAGGACGGCCGGAGCTGTCCATCCTCTTAAAAAGCGTAAGCGGATGGGCGCTGTCTGCGCGAGTTCTTCTGCTACGAAGGCTGCGACGAGGGGGCAAGGGCTATTTCATCAGCACCTATCAGGGGGACGGAACCCCCCTGCCCACCTTTGCCGGGCGAGCCGATGGAGGCGAGCGTCCCCTCGCCCGAAGAAGTCTGGGCGGCGCTCAACGCGGATAATAAGGTGTCCCTTTATGCGAACGTGAACGGCGAGGTAAAGCTGTTCAACAAAAACTTTCAGGCGACTGAGGAGGACGATATGAACGAGCTGGAACTCAAATACGGCTGCAACCCCAACCAGAAGCCCGCGCGTGTTTTCTATGGAAAAACGGCGCAGCTCTTCCCTTTACGGTTCTCAACGGCAAGCCCGGCTACATCAACCTGCTCGACGCCTTCAACTCGTGGCAGCTCGTGCGCGAATTGAAAGAGGCGACGGGCCTTACAGCCGCGGCGAGCTTCAAGCATGTCTCCCCCGCGGGCGCGGCGCTCGGCCTGCCGCTCGACGAGGTGGACAAAAGGGTCTATTTCGTCGCGCCCGGCACGGCGCTCTCCCCCATCGCCTGTGCCTACATCCGCGCCCGCGGCGCGGACCGCCTCTGCTCCTACGGCGACTGGGCGGCACTCTCCGACGAGTGCGACGCCGCCACCGCCGCGTATCTGAAAAACGAGGTTTCCGACGGCATCATCGCCCCTGCCTACAGCGACGAGGCGCTTGCCATCTTAAAGACGAAAAAGGGCGGCAAATACAACATCGTGCAGATCGACCCGCCTATACTCCCGCGCCGCTGGAGCAGAAGGATGTTTTCGGCATCACCTTCGAGCAGGGGCACAACGACTGCAAAATCGATGAGAGCCTGCTCCCGAACATCGTCACCGAAAATAAAGGCCTGCCCGAGAGTGCGAAGCGCGATATGCTCCCTTGCCCTCATCACGCTCAAATACACCCAGTCCAACTCCGTCTGCTACGTCAAGGACGCTCAAGCCATCGGCGTGGGCGCGGGCCAGCAAAGCCGCATCCACTGCACCCGACTTGCGGGACAGAAGGCGGACAACTGGTATCTCCGCCGCCATCCGAAGGTGCTCGCTCTCTCGTTCGTGGACGACATCCGCCGTCCCGACCGCGACAACGCTATCGATGTCTACCTCTCTGACGAGTGCGACGATGTTGCTCGCCGACGGCGCGTGGCAGCATATCTTTAAGGAGCGCCCCGAGACGCTCACGGGCGAGGAAAAGCGCGCTTGGCTCGCGCAGCAGCGCGGCGTGACCGTCGGCTCGGACGCCTTTTTCCCTTCGGCGACAATGTTGAGAGCGCGCGCAAGAGCGGCGCTTCCTACATCGTCGAGCCGGGCGGCTCGATCCGCGACGACAATGTCATCGAGACGGCAAACAGATACGGCATCACTATGACGTTCACGGGTATGCGCCTGTTCCATCATTAAGCAAGGAGGAATTTCTCCATGAAGCTCATGATCATCGGCGGCGGCGGCCGCGAACACGCCATCATTAAAAAGCTGAAGGAAAATCCCCGCGGTCGAGAAAATTTACTGTCTGCCCGGCAACGGCGGCATCGCTGCCGACGCGGTATGCGTCAGTGAGATCGGCGCGAAGGACATCCCCGCGCAGGTCGAATTTGCCAAGGCGCACGGCATTGATTATGCCGTCGTCGCGCCCGACGACCCCCTTGCCCTCGGCGCGGTGGACGCGCTGAGCGCGGCGGGCATCCCCTGCTTCGGCCCTGACAAAAGGCCGCCGTCATCGAGGCGAGCAAGGCGTTTGCAAAGGACTTGATGCAAAATACAACATCCCCACCGCAAAATACCGCGTCTTTACCGACGCGCCCTCCGCCTGTGCCTACATCGACGCCGAGGGTGCGCCCATCGTCGTCAAGGCGGACGGCCTCGCGCTCGGCAAGGGCGTCGTCGTCGTCGCGCAGACAGTCGAGGAGGCGAAGGCCGCCGTGCGCGATGATCGAGGATAAGACCTTTCGGTCAGAGCGGCACGCGCGTCGTCATCGAGGAATATATGGAGGGTCCCGAAGTCTCGGTGCTGAGCTTCACCGACGGCGAAGCGCTCGTGCCGATGGTCTCCTCCATGGACCACAAGCGTGCGCTCGACGGTGACAAAGGTCCCAATACCGGCGGCATGGGCGCGGTCGCGCCGAACGCGTACTATACAAAGGAGATTGCGGCGGAGTGCATGGAGAATATCTTCCTGCCGACGATCCGCGCGATGCGCGCCGAGGGCCGTCCCTTCCGCGGCTGCCTCTACTTCGGGCTGATGCTCACCAAGAGCGGCCCGAAGGTCGTGGAGTACAACTGCCGCTTCGGCGACCCCGAAACGCAGGCGGTGCTGCCGCTGCTCAAAAGCGACCTGCCCACCGTCATGCAGGCGACGACGAACGGTACGCTCGCGGATGTGAGCGTGGAATTTTCGACTGATTCTGCTTGCTGTGTCGTGCTTGCGTCCGAGGGCTACCCCCAAAAAGTATGAGAGCGGCTTCCCATCACAATGAGCGAAGAGGCCGCCGCGCACTGCTATGTCGCGGGCGCAAAAAGGACAGCGATACGCTCCTGACCGCGGGCGGACGCGTGCTCGGCGTCACCGCCGTCGCCCCCACACTGAGGGCCGCCGTCGAGGACGCGTACCATCTGGCGGAGGGCGTAGATTTTGCCAACAAATACTGCCGCGGCGACATCGGCAGCGCCGCGCTCG
>VOFC01003610.1_pt1 | contig 22850 bp, 34 predicted proteins | sample 5384161 | NCBI WGS metagenome assembly VOFC01 (sample SAMN12384722, study PRJNA508395) | human gut metagenome | isolation source: healthy gut B | host: Homo sapiens | reverse complement strand
TAAACAGGTTCATAAAGAGAAAGAGGGGTTGCGATCGCATCAAGTGCAAATAAGACATCTTCTTTTTTCATATCGATTTCTTTTGCAATGACGTCGATCGTAGGCTCATGATTTAATTTTTGGTAAGAACTTCTCTTGCGTTGATCGCTTTATATGCGGTATCACGAAGAGAACGACTTACACGCATACTATGATTATCACGAAGATAGCGTTTGACTTCACCAATGATCATGGGAACAGCATAAGTAGAGAATTTCACATTTAGATTTCGGTCAAAATTATCAATGGCTTTCATAAGACCGATGCAGCCAACTTGAAAAAAGATCATCTGCATTTTCACTACTTCCTGAAAATCGTTGGATGATACTGAGAACAAGTCGTAGATTTCCTTTGATATAATGTTCTCTGGCAAGAAGATCACCTTGCTCGATCCGCTCAAATAAATCTTCTTTTTTCTTCTTCAGAAAGTAAAGGGAGAGAAGAAGTTTAACGCCACAGATTTCTACTTTTTTCGTGCCATAATAAGTTCCTCCATTTGTGATTCGTATAATAAAATCATGTACAGATCTGGTGGAATTTATACGTTGAAAAAAATGGAAGAGGAAATTGACTTATATTTTTTCAGGTGCTATGATGAGGATAAATACGATCAAAGGAGAGTAAAGATGAAGAAGATATTAGCATCGCTTATGATGGTTGGACTTATTTTTTGTCTTGGTGGATGCAACGTTCCATGGATGAAACAAAAGACAGAGAAAACGAAGGCTGCGAAAGTTATTCAGGCAGATAAAGTTGAAGGGACAATGAAAGGAATGAAATTAAAGGTTGGTGTATCGAATGATATGGCACCATTTTCATATTATGATAGTGAGCAGAAGAAGATCACAGGGTTTGATATTGATCTTCTTGATAAACTCAGTGAATATCTGGGCTTTGAATATGAATTATATCCAATGAATATGAAGAAATTAGAGCAAAAAGATCAAGAACAAAGAATTAGATCTTGAAATCGCAGTGAATTTCAATCACAGATGAAAGACAGAGAGAGTTTTCATTTACAGACACTTATTATGAAACATATCTTCAGATCGTGGTTAGAAAAAGACAGCCAGATCACAGATCGTAAGGAGATTACAGAGAAGAAGATTGGTGTTGTAGAAGGAACATCCAGTGCACAATATGCGGAGGATTATTTGTCAGAGGATAACAAGATCACATATTATAAAAAACATTACAAAAGTATGGAAAATCTTGAAAAAAGGAAACGATCGATGCAACGATTTATGATACAACAGGAATCCAGAATTATATGCAAGAACACGCAGATGATACGAATCTTAGTGTGTTGAATGAACAACTTAATTCCGAGGAAAGTAATTATGGGATTATGTTTGTGAAGGGATACAAATATCTGGATCAGTTTAATGTAGCACTTCAGGTTCTTAACAATGATGGGACGTATCAGAAGCTTAAGGAGCAGTGGATCAAGACAAAAGAATAAAAGATAAGAAAGTGGCAGGAACTATATGTAAGATGAAAAGTTCCTGCCATTTTGTTTGTTAAGAAAGGCTCTTGTAAGATTCAAAGTGTGAGTGTATGAAGCCATGCAGATTCTTCCTCGTTAAGGTGTGGAGAAAGTGTGTCATATACGAACTGTTGGTAATCAGCCAACAATTGTTTTTCTTTTTCGTTAAATAAAGAAAGGTCAACACCGTCAAGATCGATCGGTACAAGTGTCAGGGGTTCGAAATGAAGGAAAGCACCGTATTCATTTTGCTGCCATTTTTTTACAGATCAGCATATTTTCTGTACGGATTCCGTATTTTCCGGGAACATAGACACCTGGTTCGTCTGTGATGACCATACCCGGCTGTAGTACTGCGTCAAGATTTTCGGGATTTGATCTCCAACGAAAAGCGTTTGGACCTTCATGAACACCAAGAAAATATCCAACACCATGTCCGGTTCCACAACGATAATCAACGCCATCTTCCCAGAGAGGTTCTCTTGCTAGAATATCAAGATTACTTCCTCTACATCCAAACAGGAATTTTGCATTGGCAAGAGTCAGCATAGATTTTAATACCAGTGTAAAGTATTTTCTTTCTTCCTCTGAAATTGGACCAAGAATAAAAAGTTCTTGTGACATCGGTTGTACCACCATAATATTGTCCACCGGAATCAATGAGAAGCATACCTTCAGCTTTGACATCGACATCGGATTCTTCAGTGGATTGATAATGCATCATTGCAGCATGATCTTTATAAGCACAGATCGTCTCGAAACTAGGGCCCATGTAATCGGGAAGTTTTTTCCTTTCTTCCTCGAGATGGTCAGAGATCATACGTTCTGTCATAGGGATTTTTCCGACGTTTTTCTTAAGCCAGTACATAAATTTTGTCATAGCGATCCCATCATTGATATGGCATGCTTTCAAATGATCAATCTGAATGTCATTTTTTATAGCTTTCATTAGTTCTGTTGGATTCTTATCTTCAATGATCTTGCATTTGAACAAGAGATTATAATGCAGATAGTTTGTAAGATCTGGATTTAACAAAACAGTTTCATGTTGGTCTTTTAAGAAAGCACTAACTTCTGTGTAATCGAGGATGGAAATGCCGTGTTCCTTTAAACCGTTGAAAAGCAACTGCTGAAATACAATCTTTTCGAAGAAAAAGAAAACATTTGTCTATCGTGATCCATGCATAACTATAAAATAATGGAGTACATGCAATGTCATCTCCACGCAAGTTAAAAAGCCATGCAATATCAGGAAGAGAGGATAAGAAAAATGCATTGGCATCAAGTTCTTTCATTTTTCTCTGACACGTGCCAGTTTTGAATCAGTATGTTCTCCACTGTATTTGATATCATGACGGTAAATTGTGGATTTTGTGATTGCGGGGCGATCATCTTTGGCCCAGAGTTCTTCTACAAAACGAAGATCAAAACGAAAAGATGCACCATGCTGCTTCACTAGTTTTGCGATTTTTTTCCGTAAGAAGCTGAGATCGTAAAGCCGTTTACCCCAAGTGTATCACCTTCCTGCAGGTGTTCTTTCAAAAATTCAAGAATCGTAGGAACACCGGAAACCCCTTGTTTCATCAATGTGATATCAGAAGAGATCTGTCCTTCGGCCTGCGTAAAATAACGTCCATCAGTCCAAAAGCCATCCTTCTTCGCATCCAGCTAGAAAGGTACCAGCAGAACCAGTAAAACCAGAAATGTATTGTCTGCATTTAAAGTAATCATCTACGTATTCGGATTGATGTGGATCTTCACTTGGAACAAGATAATAAGAAACCTTTTGGTTTTTCATTTGTTCACGCGAAGTTTCATAAAATTTAGATTCATGTCCAAAAACCTCCATTTTGTCATATCGTATTAAAATCCTGAAAATATATGTTTTATATAGGATTTCAGGATCGGTTTATGTTAATTATAGTAGATGAATAGGGATTCGTAAAGAAAAAAGCAAATGTAAAATATATGGTATTTTGTCAAAAAAGTTGAAAAAATAAAAAGAAATACGGTATAATCGGGATTGAACAAATATAAAAGTATAAAGGAGAAAACTTATGAAGAATTTACTAGTTGCTCAGTCAGGAGGACCATCTGCAGCAATCAATGCGACGATCACAGGAGTGATCGATGCTGGAATTGAGAGTGGACGTGTGGGTCATGTTTATGGTGCTCTGAATGGAATTAAAGGTGTGCTGAACGAGAATTTTGTAAATCTCGATGAAGTATGTGACACAAAAGAAAAAAGAGAGATCTATTAGCGATCACACCGGCAGCGGCACTTGGTTCCTGTCGATGGAAACTGGGGAATCCCAAAAAGAAAATGCAGAAGAATTTGAAGAGATCATCCGTATTTTAAGAAAGAATGACATAGGATATTTTATATATACTGGTGGAAATGATTCTATGGACACCGTATATAAACTGTCTGTTTACTGTGAAGAACATAATATTGATGACATTAAGGTAATGGGAGCTCCAAAGACGATCGATAATGATCTTGGAGAGACTGACCATTGCCCTGGATTTGGTTCTGCAGCCAAATTTATCGCGACTGCGTTTACCGAGATTGCGTGTGATTGCTTTGTTTATGATGTCCCATCCGTAACGATCGTAGAAGTTATGGGAAGAAATGCAGGATGGTTGACTGCCGCATCTGCACTTGCAAGGATCGAAGGGCGAAAAGTTCCTCAGTTGATCTATCTTTGTGAGAAAGCATTCGATGAAGATCGATTTATTGAAGATGTAAATGAAGCATTAAAAAAAGAAAATAACATCATTATTGCGGTAAGTGAAGGTGTAAAAACTGCTGACGGAAATTACGTTGGAGAAGAAACAAAATCAGGAAAAGAAGATGTATTTGGACATAAATATCTTTCTGGTGTCGGTAAATATCTGGAAGGACTGGTAGGAGAGAAGATCGGATGTAAAGTCAGATCTGTAGAATTAAAACATCCTTCAAAGATGTGCTGGATATATGTTAAGCGAAACAGATATCATTGAATCAAGAAATCTTGGAGCATTTGCAGCGGTTAGTGCGATTCGCGGAAAGAGTGGAAAAATGTCTGCAGTGCGAAGAATTTCAGATGATCCATATCAGGTAGAAATCGTACTTTCTGATCTGTCAAAGATTGCGAATTATGAAAAGAAAGTACCGATGGAATGGATCAATGAAGAAGGGAATGATATTAAAGATGATTTGCTGACATATTTAAAACCGTTGATCCAAGGTGAAGTACAGATTCCATATGAAAATGGAATTCCAAAACGATTTTATTTTATAAAAGACAAGAAAGAATCCTGCTGTGCAGGATTCTTTCTATTTAAGTTCATATGGAATGTCATGTCTTTTGTTTCTTGGTTTTACAGGCTTTTTTGACGATTGTGAGATGAAATAATGATTGATCTCTGCACCGATAAAAAGCATCATCATACAAAAAATACAACCAGAACAAAGTTAACAAGATACTGGTCAATCCTCCGTACATAGTACTAAAGAAAGAAAAATTATCAAAATACATTGAAAAGAAAAATGATAATACAAACCATGCAGCAGAACTAAAAAATGCTCCAGGAAGGATCTGCTTTGTTTTGAAATTTTCACTCGGTAAAAACGATACATAATGATAAAACGACCATAAATGTAAAAAATGCAAGGAAAAAACGGATCGTTGCAAAAAATACATGTTTATTCTCGAGGACTGGTTCAAAGCGATATAACTGAATGAGCAGGGAATTACCAAATAATAAAAGGATCAGACCGAATAATACTGCAATCGCGAAAAGTCCAATATAAATGCTTGAAATAAAACGCAAAACAAAATAATTTCTTTTTTCAGGAATTTCATGAATCGTATTAAGTCCAGTCATCAAGGATAAGATCCCTTTTGGATGCAGACCACAATAATGTAAGAATTGTGATCGACATATACGTAGTAGTAAGTTTTCCGTTTAAAGATCGGATGATCGGGACTACCATACCACTGTATTTGGTGGAAGATAGGTGCGTACCAGTTCGATCATATCATTCGGTGTGATCGGAAAATATCTTTGTAAGACTAAGCAATACGATCATAAATGGAAAAATGATAGGATCGTAAAGAATGCAGCCTGCGCAGAAAACGCTGTAACGTGGTCTTTCTGAGCTTTATCGATGACGGATCCAATCATAGAAATTAATTTTAACATAATATCATACCTCTTAATTGATACCTCATAATATCATAATTTGATTGATTATACAAGCATTCTAAAAGCAAAGGAATTGCGCCAAAAGAGAAAAAATATCTAAAACAGACAAAAAGACCTATTGCATAGTAAAAGAAAAATTGTGATATAGTTCTAACGGAGTCAAAAAAATTATAATTATTTAAAAAAATAAATAAATTATAAAATAATTCTTAAATATTCTATTGACAAAGTGAAGATACCTTGTTAAAATGTAGACATAAGTTAACAGGAGATTACGAGGAGGATTGTTACTGGTAGTGCAGGCTAAAACCAACTTATTGAATTTCACAGAAGGGAAGTTTATAAGTGAGGTTTATTTTTTTTGTGAATGCGCAACAAAGTCTTTTCGTTAGAGAAGTATGAGGTAAAGTTGTGCAGATTACAAAAATTGTAAATAATAACATTGTAATTTCAGAGGACAAGAATCATAAAGAAGTTGTACTGATGGGAAAGGGCCTTGGCTTTCAAAAAGCACAAGGGAGATGAGATTAAGTTGAGTCAGATTGAGAAGACTTATGTCATGAAAGATCATGGTATGACACAGCGTTTTCAGGAGATGTTAACTGATATTCCGATCGAGAGAGTGAAGATTTGTAATAAGATCATTCAGTATGCGAAGGATACATTACAGAAGAATATTAATGATAATATATATGTTTCACTTACAGACCACATCAATTTTGCGATTGAGAGAGTTGAGATGGGAGTACCATTCCAGAATCCATTTTTATGGGAGATCAAGAAGTTTTATTATCAGGAATATCTGATCGGGAAAGTAGCGATCGGTATGATAGAGAAAGAACTGAAGGTTACGCTTCCACAGGATGAAGCAGCGTTCATTGCATTGCATATTGTGAATGCGGAACTTGATCTGGACATGACAGAGATGGTTTCTATGACGAAGCTTGTGAATGATATTTTGAAGATCGTGGATAAACATTTTTGGAGAGCAGATTGATAAGGAGTCTGTTTTCTATGAGAGATTTATCACGCATCTGAAGTTCTTTGCACAAAGAGTTTATATTGGCAAAGAAGTGAAAAGTGATGATACAGAATTCCAGGAGATCATAAGGAATAAGTATCACGAATGTATTGAATGCGTAGATGAGATCAAAGACTACGTGAAGAAGACTTGCAATCATGATATTACAGATGAAGAACTTATGTATTTAACCGTACATATCAAGCGAGTTACGACAAGATAAAAGTTTATATTGTTGATCAGGATTGTTACTGGTAATGCAGGCTAAACTTGATTTGAATCATGGATTTTCCAGAAAGTCCAGGTTTCTTTGTGAAAGTATTTTTGCAGGGGAGATTTGGATGGTGGAGATTTACGGATTTGAATCAGGTTTTTTATTTATAAGAATTTTCTTATAATATATATAATTAATTAGCTTATGAAAATATAGAAAAGGAGGAATAAAAAATGGTAGGAATTATTCTTGCTACACATGGTGATTTCGCCAAGGGTATCTTACAGTCCGGGTCCATGATTTTTGGTGACCAGCCAAATGTTGCGGCTTGTACATTACAGCCAAGTATGGGACCAGAAGACATCAAAAAACAGATGGAAGATGCCATTGCCGGATTCGAAAACCAGGATGAAGTGCTGATTATGGTTGATTTATGGGGAGGTACTCCATTTAATCAGGCTAACGGATTAATTGCCGGACATGAAGATAAATGGGCAATCGTTGCTGGATTAAATCTTCCAATGTTGATCGATGCATACGCATCTCGTATGATGATGGACACAGCACATGAAGTTGCAGCTCAGATTTCCGGAAGTGGAAAAGAAGGTGTGAGAATCTATCCAGAATCTCTAGAACCTAAGAAAGAAGAAGCTGCACCAGCTGCTGTGGCAGCACCTCAGGGAGCGATCCCAGAAGGAACAGTACTTGGAGACGGTCACATCAAGATCGGTCTTACTCGTATCGACACACGTTTATTACATGGACAGGTGGCTACAACATGGACAAAGATGGTAAATCCAGACCGTATCATTGTTGTATCTGATGCCGTATCAAAAGATGATCTTCGTAAGAGAATGATCATTGAGGCAGCACCTCCAGGAGTAAAAGCACACGTTATCCCAATCTGGAAGATGATCGAAGTATCAAAAGATCCAAGATTTGGTGAGACAAAAGCAATGCTTCTGTTTGAAACACCTCAGGATGTATTAAAAGCAATCGAAGGTGGAGTTGACATCAAAGAGGTTAACTTAGGATCACTTGCACATTCAACAGGTAAAGTAGTAGTAACAAAAGCTGTTGCGATGGGTAAAGAAGATGTAGAAAAACTTTCGAGAAACTGATCGACAAAGGTGTTACATTTAATGTACGTAAAGTACCAAGCGATTCTCCAGAAAACATGGGTGAAATGCTTAAGAAAGCGAAAGCAGAACTTAAATAATCAATTTAGAAAAATATATAGGAGGAATTATCATGTCAATTATTTCAATGATTTTAGTTGTTATAGTTGCCTTTCTCGCTGGTATCGAAGGTGTTTTGGATGAATTCCAGTTCCATCAGCCATTAGTAGCTTGTACATTAATCGGACTTGTAACCGGACAGCTTGTTCCTTGCATCATCCTTGGAGGTAGTCTTCAGATGATCGCTCTTGGATGGGCTAACATCGGAGCTGCTGTAGCACCGGATGCTGCTTTAGCATCTGTTGCATCTGCTATTATTCTTGTTCTTGGTGGACAGGGAAGAGCTGGTGTTGATACTGCCATCGCAGTAGCAATCCCATTAGCAGTAGCAGGTTTATTCTTAACAATGATCGTTCGTACTCTTTCCGTTATCTGTGTTCATCAGATGGATGCAGCTGCTGCAAAAGGTAGCTTCAAAGGTGTAGAAGCATGGCATATCATTGCAGTTTGTTTACAGGGTATCCGTATCGCGATCCCAGCAGCAGCATTACTTGCAATTCCATCATCTGCCGTAGCTGCAGCATTAAATAGTATGCCTGCATGGTTAACAGATGGTATGTCCATTGGTGGTGGTATGGTAGTAGCTGTTGGTTATGCAATGGTTATCAACATGATTGCAACAAAAAGAAGTTTGGCCATTCTTCGCAATTGGTTTCTGTCTGGCAGCTATTTCAGACCTTACACTGATCGCATTAGGTGTTATCGCTGTATCTATGGCACTGATCTACCTGAAACTGTCTGAGAATGCAGGATCTGGTAACGGTGGAAGCAATACTGGTGACCCATTAGGCGATATTTTAAATGATTATTGATTAAGAAGGAGGTAAGAAAAAATGGCAGAGAAAAAAAGTTCAATTAAGTAAAAAAAAGATAGATTGTCTGTAGCATTACGTTCTACTTTCCTTCAGGGTTCTTGGAACTATGAACGTATGCAGAATGGTGGTTGGTGTTTCGCAATGATCCCAGCTATCAAGAAATTATATACAACAAAAAAGAAGATCAGATCGCAGCATTAAAACGTCATCTGGAATTCTTCAATACACATCCATATGTTGCATCTCCAGTTATCGGTGTTACACTGGCTCTGGAAGAAGATAAAGCAAATGGTGCACCTGTAGAAGACAGTGCGATCCAAGGTGTTAAAGTCGGAATGATGGGACCTTTTAGCTGGTGTTGGTGATCCAGTATTCTGGTTCACAGCAAGACCTATCCTTGGAGCTTTAGGAGCTTCCCTTGCAATGGGTGGAAGTATCCTTGGACCAATCTTTATTCTTCGTATTATGGAATGTAATTCGTTGGGCATTCATGTGGTATACACAGGAATTTGGTTACAATGTAGGAACAAAAGATCACAGAAGACTTATCAGGTGGATTACTTCAGAAAGTAACAAAAGGGAGCATCTATCCTTGGTATGTTCGTCCTTGGTGCCTTGATCGAACGTTGGGTAAGTATCAACTTTATTCCAGTTGTATCAAAAGTAAAATTAAGTGAAAGGAGCTTACATCGATTGGGCTAAACTTCCAGCAGGAGCTGAAGGAATCAAAACAGCATTAGCACAGCAGGCATCCGGTATGGCACTTGATCCAACGAAGGTTACAACTCTTCAGGACAACTTAAACTCCCTGATTCCTGGATTTGTACCATTACTGTTAACACTGTTATGCATGTGGTTATTAAAGAAAAACGTTTCTCCAATCATCATTATCATCGCATTATTCATCGTTGGTATCGGTGGACACGTTATTGGATTATTATAAGAATGATCTAAAGCACATATACAAAAGGCCCGAAGTCCGGGCTTTTTGCTTATATAAGAAGAATATAAAAATATATAAATAAAAATGAACGAAAAAGTCATCTTGTATAAGCAAAAAGAAAATTGTATAGAATAAATAAAGAAGAACCTACAGAATCGGAGGAAAAGCTTATGGCACAATCAATTAATACAAGAGTTGATGTTGTTGTGGAAGCAACATCGTATCAGGGACTTACAAACTATGGAAAGATCATGGTTGGAGACAAAGGATTTGAATTCTTTAATACAAGAAATGTCAATGATTATATTCAGATTCCATGGGAAGAAGTTGATTATGTGATCGCATCTGTGATGTTTAAAGGAAAGAAAATCCACGTTATGCGATTCAGACAAAGAAAAATGGAACATTTTCTTTTTCATCAAAAAAGAACCAAAGAAAGTGTTGCGTGCGATCAACCAGTATATACCATCCGAACGTCTGGTGCGTTCTTTAAGCTTTTTTGATGTATTAAAACGTAATTTTATGCCATCAAAGAAGAATGCGAAGATTAAAAAAATAAATGTAATTTTTTGGAGTTACAAAGGTGAAAGAAGGAGAAGGCTGGCTATGGGACATATTTTAAGAATGAATCCAGTTTTTAAAGAAATGATCTGGGGTGGAACAAAATTAAAAGATATTTATGGATATGAGATTCCGAGTGATCACACAGGAGAGTGTTGGGCAATTTCTGCACATAAGAATGGAGATTGTACAATCGCAGATGGAGAATATAAAGGAAAAACATTATCCTGGTTATTTGAAAACCATAGAGAATTATTTGGAAATATCGAAGGAGACCAGTTCCCATTACTTGTAAAGATCATTGATGCAAAATGACCTGTCTGTACAGGTGCATCCAGATGATGCTGTATGCCAAAGGAACATGAGAATTCTTTGAAAAACAGAATGTTGGTTTGTTCTTCAAGCAGATGAAGAAACAAAAATGGTCATGGGACACCATGCAAAGACAAAAGATGAATTTATCAAAGCGATCGAGAATGATGATTATGACAATCTGTTAAATTCATTCAAGATCAAAGCAGGAGATTTCTTCTATATTCCATCTGGAACATTACATGCGATCTGCAGCGGATCGCTTTAATCTATGAAGCACAACAGTCTTCTGATATTACATATCGTGTTTATGATTATCATAGAAAAGATGCGGATGGAAATGAAAGGCAGCTTCATGTACAGCAATCTATTGATGTGACAAATGTACCAGCAGATATTGATCAGAACAAAGAATTTCCGCAGACAATTCTTGAGAATGGTACAAAAACAAGATATGTTGACAGTGAATTTTTTAAAGTGGATCGTTATCAGTTGAATGGAAAAAATGTGATCAAGAATGACGAACCATTTATGATGGTAAGCATCATAGAGGGAACAGGAATTTTTGAAGGAAATGAAAGTAAAGAAAGGTGATCATTTTGTAATCTGTTCCGATCAGAAAGAAGTTACTTTTGATGGAGAATGGAAGTCATGATTTCCACATTATGATCATGACCATAATAGATAAAGACAGGATTATAAGAATATAATAATAAGGAAGTTTTATATGAAAAAAGGAAAGGTATTTGGCGTCTCTGCAAAGAGTTGGACGTGCATTTATGCTTCCAATCGCCATTTTGCCAGTTGCAGGTCTTTTGCTTGGAATTGGACGATCTTTGACAAATGAAACAATGCTTCGGGCCTATCATCTGATGAAGATCATGGGTCCGGGGACTATTTTGTATGGAGTAATTAAAGTTGGGAAGCGATTGTGGAAGTATTATATTTGACAATCTTCCGTTGATATTTGCAATGGGAGTTTCAATTGGGATGGCAAAGGCAGAGAAAGCGGTAGCAGCATTATCAGGGGCATTGTCTTTTTTCGTTATGCACGAAGCTATTTCATCGATGTTATCATTGTATGGTGATACATATACAATGCATGCGGGAGCAACGGATCAGATTCTTGGAATAACATCACTGCAGTTAGGTGTATTTGGAGGAATTATTGTTGGACTTGGTGTCGGGTATCTTCATAATCGACTTTATAAAATAAAACTTCCAGAAGTTTTATCGTTTTTTTTGGCGGGACAAGGGCAGTGCCGATTATTTGTACCATTGTATATGTTGGAGTTGGAATATTAATGTTCTTTATCTGGCCTCCGATCCAGAATCTGATGTATTCCATTGGAGGAATTGTGAGAGCTTCTGGCTATTTTGGGACGTTTATTTATGGAGTGATGGAACGTGCATTGATCCCATTTGGACTTCATCATGTATTTTATCTCCCGTTCTGGCAGACATCGCTAGGTGGAACGATGGAAGTTGCTGGGAAAATGATCGATGGGGCACAAAATATCTTTTTTGCTCAATTAGCAGATCCAGCAACAACACATTTTAATGTGGAAGCAACAAGATTTATGGCAGGGAAGTTCCCATTGATGATCTTTGGATTGCCAGGAGCGGCATTTGCAATTTACCGTTGTGCCAGACCTGAACATAGAAAAAGTTGTCGGTGGACTTATGATTTCAGCAGCATTAACATCAATGCTCACAGGAATTACGGAACCGTTGGAATTTACATTTTTATTTATTGCACCTGGATTATATGGAATACATTGTGTTTTTGCAGGACTTGCATATATGATGATGCATGTATTGAAGATTACAGTTGGATTAACATTTTCTGGAGGACTTATCGATCTGTTCTTTTTTGGAATCATGCAAGGACAAGAAAAACAAACTGGATGATGGTCATTCCACTGGGAATTGTTTATTTCATAGTGTATTATTCCTTATTCCATTTTCTGATCTTGAAATTTGATATCAAAACACCAGGAAGGGAAGAAGAACCAGCACAAGAATATGAAGAAGAGCCAGAATATGAATACAGAGAAGATTTTTCAGAAGAATTATTAGCGAAAATTGCAGCTGGCCTTGGGGGCAAAAAAGAATATTGGAGATATTGACTGTTGTGTTACAAGACTTCGATGTGGACTGAAAGATATAAGTCTGGTGGATGATGCCATGATCAAAGAAACAGGATCAAGGGGAATTCTGAAACGAGGTAACAGTATTCAGATTATCTATGGTCCACATGTAACAGGTGTTGAAATCAGAATTTGAAGATTACTTAAGAACTAGACGTGCAAAAGAAAGAAATCAAACAATTACTAAAAAGAAAATACACATTCCAAAGATAAAATGCAACAGGAAAGTATCGCCTGTCCGATCAAAGGATGTGTGATCGAACTAGAAGAAGTTGGAGATGAGGCATTTTCTGGTGGAATGTTAGGGGAAGGCTTTGCAGTTAAACCAGAAGAAGGAAAACTATATGCACCAGTAGATGGGATCATCGCAGCAGTGTTTAGGACAAAACATGCCCTTGCTATGGAATCCAAAGATGGAGCAGAAGTTTTGATACATCTTGGGCTTGATACAGTAAAGCGAGGTGGAAAAAGGCTTCTATATGAAAGTAGAAGCTGGTCAGAAAGTAAAAAAAGGAGAGCTCATCTGTGAGTTCGACTTAGAAGATATGAGAGTAGATGGATATGTTATGACGACTCCGGTAGTTATCAGTAATAATGCGGAATACGCAAGTATTTCATTGAAACATATTGGAGAGTGTAACGTAGGGGAAGAAATACTGACCCTTTATAAATAGGTAACTATAAAATTAAATATAGATACAATTCTTAAACTTAAAAAAGAAAGAATGTATTTATGATCGATATCAGATCATAAGATGCATTCTTTCTTTTTTTCTTTGCAGAACAAAAACTACTGTAGTAAAATAAATTCAATATGCTAACGAAAGAGAAGGTTTGAAAAGTATGAAAAAGAACAGATCAAAGGATCATTATCATTATTTTTAGCTGCGATCATATGGGGCGCTGCATTTGTTGCACAAAGTGTTGGAATGGATTATGTTGGACCATTTTCATTTAATTGTGTTCGTACATTGATCGGAGGCATTGTATTGATTCCGTGTATTGCGTTTCTAAACAGAGGAAAAGTAAGGAAAGAAAACAAACTTCACGGAGAAAAAGAGATTGCTATTAGGCGGAATCTGTTGCGGAGTCGCATTAGCTACAGGAAGCACCTTGCAGCAATTTGGAATCATGTATACAACTGTAGGAAAAGCAGGATTTATTACAGCATTTTATATTATCATTGTTCCAATTTTGGGATTATTTTTAGGAAAAAAGTGCGGATTATCCGTTTGGATCAGCGTTGTGATCGCACTTGCAGGACTTTATTTTTTATGCATTACGGACGGATTTTCGATTGGAAAAGGGGATATCTATGTATTTTTTAGGTGCAATTGCATTTTCGATTCATATTTTAGTGATCGATTATTTTACACAATTTAATGATGGAGTGAAAATGTCATGTATTCAGTTTTTTATCTGCGGATTCTTTGTTTTGTTCCAATGATGCTTTTTGAACATCCGGAGATTAGCATGATCTTACTTGCATGGAAACCAATCTTATATGCAGGAGTGATGTCATGTGGAGTTGCTTATACATTACAGATCGTGGGGCAGAAGAATATGAATCCTACGGTAGCATCGTTGATCCTTAGTCTGGAATCTGTGACTTCTGTGATCGCTGGATTTTTGGTTCTGCATCAGAATTTGAGCCATAGAGAGTTGATAGGGTGTGGGTTGATGTTTATAGCGATCGTATTGGCACAACTTCCACAGAAATTTTAAATTTGTAAGTTGGCCAACTGTAGTTTTCAGTATATGATAAAAAATAAATAAACGATCGGAAGAGCAGCTAGAGAATTTTCCTCACGTTTTTACAGATCGCTGATCCGCCGGCTTTCCTTGCGTAACTCGCCTTCAAAAGTATTGAAAACAGAACTCTTTGAGACTCAAACAACGCAAAGCCGGCTGCGAATCCGTAAAAACATGGCAAAAATTCTAATGCTGCTCTTCCGATCGTTTATTTATTTTTATCATATACCAGAAGTCTAAAGTGTGGACAATTACAAGATTGGAAAACTTAAGTGGTGTGTATGTTGAGTGTCATCCCTTTATTCTTATAAATATTTCTTCTCTTGTTCTTTCTGACTCATACATGCAACACTATCAAAATATCCCTGCAAATCACCCTGCAAAGGATGAGCAGGACACATTTTATGTAACAAAGGATATCCTTTTAAGAACCCAGACATCACCTGTACAGGCAAGAATAATGGAGAAGGGCAAGCTTCCTATCAGAATACTTTCACCGGGACGAGTATTCAGAGCAGATGAGGTTGACGCAACCCATTCACCATCATTCCATCAGGTTGAAGGTCTTGTAATCGACAAGGGAATTACAATGGCTGACCTTAAGGGAACATTGCAGCAGTGGGCAAATGAGTTCTTCGGCGAAGGAACAAAGGTTAAATTCAGACCACATCATTTCCCATTTACAGAGCCATCGGCAGAGGTTGATGTAAGCTGCTTCAAGTGTGGCGGCAAGGGCTGTCGTGTATGTAAGGGAAGTGGCTGGATAGAGATCCTTGGATGTGGAATGGTTCATCCAAAGGTACTTAAGGATTGTGGTATTGACCCTGAGGTTTATTCAGGATTTGCATTTGGTATCGGTCTTGAGAGAGTTACACTTCTCAAGTACGAGATCGATGACATGAGACTTCTTTATGAAAATGATACAAGATTCCTTGAGCAGTTCTAGGAAAAGGTAATGATTGATTTAGATAGAATATAAGGAGAGTAAATAATGAATACACCAATTTCATGGTTAAAGGCTTATGTTCCTGACCTTGATGTAACAGCAGAAGAATTTGTTGACGCCATCACACTGTCAGGCTCACATGTAGAAGGTTATGAGAGAAAAGATAAAAATCTTGAGAAGATCGTAGTAGGAAAGATCCTTACAATGGAGAAACACCCTGATGCAGACAAGTTAGTTGTATGTCAGGTGGATATAGGAGCAGAGGAGCCTGTACAGATAGTAACAGGTGCCAAGAACGTAAAGGTGGGAGATGTTATCCCTGTAGTTCTTGACGGTGGTAAAGTAGCCGCTGCCCATGGCGATGATAACACATATCCTGACGGAATAAAGATAAAGAAGGGCAAGCTTCGTGGCGTTCTTTCAAATGGTATGATGTGCGGTATTGAGGAGCTTGGCTCTTCAAGAGACTTCTATCCGGAAGCACCTGAGGACGGAGTTTATGTATTCCCTGAGACATCAGGAGTTAAGCCGGGGGATAACGCAGTTAAGGCACTTGGTCTTGACGATGTGGTAGTAGAGTATGAGATCACCTCAAACAGAGTTGACTGCTTCTCCATCATCGGTATGGCAAGAGAGGCAGCAGCAACATTTGACAAGCCATTCTACCCACCTGTTGTAAAGGAAACCGGAAATGACGAAGATGTAAATGATTATATAAAGGTTGAGGTTCAGGATACTGACCTGTGTCCAAGATACACAGCAAGAGTAGTAAAGAACCTTAAGATAGGACCATCACCTAAGTGGATGCAGGAGAGACTTGCTTCACAGGGTATCCGTTCAATAAACAACCTTGTTGATATTACAAACTATGTAATGGAGGAGTACGGTCAGCCAATGCATGCTTATGACTTAAGTACCATAGCAGGCAACAAGATCGTGGTACGCCGTGCAAAGGACGGAGACAAGTTCACTACCCTTGACGGACAGGAGAGAACTCTTGACAACAACGTGCTTATGATCTGCGACGGCGAGAAGGAGATTGGTATTGCAGGTATCATGGGTGGAGAGAACTCCATGGTTACAGACGAGATCAGCACACTTTTGTTTGAAGCAGCATGCTTCGACGGAACAAATATCAGACTTTCATCCAGAAGACTGAACCTTGCCACAGACGCAGCTTTCAAGTTCACCAAGGGACTTGATCCAAATCTTGCTCTTGAGGCTATGAACAGGGCCTGCCAGCTCATTGAGGAAATGGGTGCAGGTGAGGTAGTAGGAGGAGTTGTGGATGTATATCCTGATCCTGTTATGCCAAAGGTTCTTCCATTTGAGCCTGATAAGATGAACGCACTTCTTGGCACAGATGTTAAGCCTGAAGAAATGCTTTACTACTTCGACAGATTAGGTCTTACCTATAACAAAGAAGCCAATACCCTTACAGTTCCTACATTTTCAGAGCAAAAAGACCGTACATTAGAAGACGCAGAAGTATCTAAGATCGTTGAGAAGATTCTTGACGAACTGAAGAAATTAGGCGTTGAATTACGTGCTTAATTGTGATCGAAAACAAAATAAAGTGAGAATTAAAATCCTCTGGCAGATAATAGTGTCAGGGATTTTGTTTATCAGAAAGAAGCAATATGTAAAGGTGTTGAAAAAATTATTGTTTTTTTCAATAATTTTTATGCTACAATAATCTTGAAATTATCGAAAAACAATAATTGGAGGTGGATAGGATGAAATCAAACATAAATAAACTAATCCTAATCGAAGTCATCGCAGGAATCCTTTTTGCATTCATAGCAAGCAAAATCCTGCATATGACAGCAGCACTGCAGATTATGTACTTACCATTTGAACTCATAGGAAAAGGGCTAAGATTTCTATCCCTAAGTTCAGCAATAGGAAATGTCATCGCGATCATCATATACGCAGCCATTTCAATGATACCAGCAATCTATGTCATCTATCAGAGAAAAAGAGGAAGAACACAGAAAGAAGACATATTACTTGTTGCATTCACAGGGCTATTATTTTATTCCATGTATATGTTCATCAATCCAGGACTCATGTATCAGAAAATGCCAGACATTTTTTCAATGGACCAAAGCAGTCTGATTGTAATGAAAATTATTTACGCATTCATCATTTACAGCGTCCTGATCATGTGGTTAATTATGAAAGCAATCCGTTTTCTTGGAGATGACAGCCAGAAGAATTGGAAAAGCCGCTTATATTTTGGGATGAAAGGACTCATTGCTGCACTAGTCAGTTATTACACGCTTTTGATCACATATGCAAAGACATTTGAACTGCTTCATAAGAGCGAAAATAAACTGCAAAATGTATCTTCAATAGAATGGTTTAAATCAGTATTACAGTTATTACCAATCATTATGACAATCCTGCTATTTATCAACATCATTCATGTAGTAAAAGCAATCGAAGATCATAAGGAAGAACAGCAGATGATGACAGTGGCAAGACTTGCAAGTGTCGCAAAGGTTACTGCAGTGGTTACAGTCATATCAAATTTTATCCTGAATTTTTACCAGTTTTTACTAGGAGCAACCTTACAGAATGTAAATGTTACGATTTGCACCAGATGTATCCATGGAACCATTGATCATAGCATTTGGAGCATTGATCTTCCATGAATACTTCAAGCGGACTAAACAGTTAAAAGAAGAAAATGACCAGTTTATATAGAAGGAATGATAGTTATGGCAATTAAAATACATTTGGATGATATCTTAAAAAGAACGAAACATGACATCCAAAGAATTATGTAAAAAAGTCCATATTACAGAAGCAAACCTGTCAATCTTAAGAAGCGGCAAGGCAAAAGGAGTGCGTTTCTCAACGATCAATAAGATTTGCTATTATCTTGAGTGCGATGTTGGAGATATCTTGAAATTTGACGGGAGATTGGAGGAAGAAGATGAGTAGGGGAATCAGAAAAACAGGAATATTTATAGCGATTATGCTTACGGTAGTAGTCTTAACAGGATGCCAGATCGCAAAGAAGGACGAAAGTGGACAGGCGAAGGAAGAATTATATGGAGCTTATGCAGTTGTAGGGGACAGGATACCAGACGGTAAGATAGCTGGAGTGAAAGATAAGAAAGGATTTGTGCATTTTAAGAAAATAAAAGGATATTTTCTATATAAATATATGCCAGAAAAGATACTGTCAGTATGGATGGAGATCCACAGTTGACACATTTTAATTTCGTATCAAACGTTGATGGACAAATGGATGATAAAAAATAATATCACATCGAAGGAAAAAGAACAAAAAGTAAAGGCAACAATGTATGTTCAAGAAACAAAAGGCATAGTAACAACAAGTCTGGGAATGATTTGTAAAAGATCAGATGGAACAGTTTATTTAAAGAATGCAGATGGATTTATGGGATGTGCATCAGTGCAGGATTTTTGGAAAAGGTCAGTCAATGACACTAAACTTTTCATCGGATGTGGGAGATAAAAAAATCAGTTATGAAGTGGAATTTAAAGCAGACCGTGCAGTCAAAAAGATCCAGATCATAGAAATGAACAAAGATGATGTCAAGATCAAAAAAACAGCCTATATTTCACCTAAAATAAAACAATACCAGATGCAAAAAGATACAGCATATGTTATCATAAATGAACAGCTGATCGGTATGAAAGGTCAAACGATCAACAGACAGAAGATACATTCAGCAAAGAAGAATTTCACATATAAATGGAAGCAGCTTGGAGATGATGGAGTATTGACACCGACAGACTTGAAGTTTAAAAAGTAAAATCAGGAGGATAAAATTGAAATATGAAAGATAAAAGAGAATCATTTAACAGCAGGTGGGGATTTATCCTCGCCTGCATTGGTTCGGCAGTTGGCATGGGAAATATATGGATGTTTCCGACAAGGGTATCTTTGTATGGGGGAGGTTCTTTTTGATCCCATATTTTATCTTTGTCGTTGTGATCGCATCCACTGGTGTGATCGGAGAGATGAGTTTTGGACGTGCGGCAAGGTCTGGACCGATTGATGCATTTGGGATGGTCTGTGAGAAGAAAGGAAAGAGAAAAAGTCGGGGAAGGGTTAGGAATGATACCAGTTCTTGGTTCTCTTGCTATGGCAATCGGATATACAGTTGTGATGGGGTGGATCTTAAAATATGCTGTTGGAACTTTCACAGGGGCAACACTTGCACCAAAGACGATCGAAGAATTTGGCGGACGTTTTGGAACAATGGCATCTGCATTTGGAAATAACATCTGGCAGATTTTAGCTTTGATCTTATGCATGTGTATTTTAATCTTTGGTGTAGGAGCAGGGATCGAGAAAGCCAATAAGATTTTAATGCCAATTTTCTTTGCACTGTTTGTGATCCTTGGAATCTACGTGGTATTTCAGCCAGGGGCAGCAATGGGATATCAATATATTTTCAGAGTCGATAAGGCGGCCATCTTAGATCCAAAGACATGGATCTTTGCACTAGGACAGGCCTTCTTTCCTTATCCGTCGCAGGAAATGGAACATTGATCTATGGATCGTATTTATCCGATGAAGAAGACATCCCATCATCTGCGGCAAGAGTTGCATTTTTTTGATACGGTTGCTGCGATGCTTGCAGCACTCGTGATCATCCCAGCTATGGCAACAACTGGAGCAACACTGGATCAAGGAGGACCGGGGCTGTTATTTATCTTCTTCCAAACCTGATCAGCTCCATGCCAGGAAGTACGATCATCGCGATCATCTTTTTTCGTTGCAGTGCTTTTTGCGGGAATGACATCACTGATCAATCTCTACGAAGCACCGATCGCAACCGCACAGGAAAAACTTCACGTAGGAAGAAAGACCGCCTGCGTGATTATCGCAGTGATTGGCGTGATCGTCTCCTTATTGATCCAGGGCATCGTATCTGACTGGATGGATATTCTGTCCATTTATATCTGTCCATCTAGGAGCAGGGCTTGCAGGAATCATGTTCTTCTGGGGCATATATTTATGTACCGATCTGTATTTTTGGTATTGGTGCTTGGGATTGCGTTAGGCGGAATTGGGTACGAATGAAGGATCGTAGTTAAGGTATATCTTGGCTGCGATTTTTTTCTTATATGAAAGCAAACAAATTAAGTTCCAAGAAATCATACGAAATTGCAAGGAAAGGATATTTACATTTAAGAAGAGAACAGGAATTGGAAAAGACAAAAGAATTTCTGGTACAAAGAATCTGGATTTGATCTGGTGAAGACATTATATAAAGGAAAATTAAATGAGGGAAACTAAAGAAACTCAAAAAGTTGTTAGAAGAAATCGATGATTGACAGGAGAAGATATGATAGACATAAGAGAGATATTGGTTAGGATATTTAGTGCGATATTTTTATCCATGTGCACTGGAAGCTGTATGTTTGTTTTCTGGATGGCACTAAGAAAGAGTTTTTTTGCAGATAAGATTCGTCCAAAAGTCTATGATTTGATATTAAAGATCATTCTAATTGCTTACTATGTTCCGGCAGGATATCTGTTGGTAAATATTTTTTTGGATAATGGGTATGTATTTGATTTTACAGGTACTATCATCAAGGCTTTTTATGCTATATCGTTGTTCTGGCTGGCTGGAGCAATTGCAACAGTTCTGAAGTTTGGAGAAACGAACTTTTCGAATTAGAAGAGAAAAAAAAAAGATGCTTTCCATGCAAGATGTATGTGCAAAAGATCTTTGAAGATTGTAAAAGAGAGCTTGGAATTCGCAGATCAATAGAAGTATTACAAGGATATCGCATTCAGATTCCAATGACAGCAGGAATATTAAAACCATGTGTGTTTTTATCTGTGGAAGATATGGAAGAAGAACAATTAAAAACGTGTATTTACCATGAACTCACACATTATAAGAAGCACGATATATTTTGGAATTATATAGCATGTCTGATGGTATGTATTCACTGGTATTGCCCATGGATCAGAACTGTATTTCGTAAGAACGATGAATGGAGCGAGGTGATTTGTGATCTATCAGCAATTGGTTATGTAGGATCAGCGAAGCGTTATTTTACAACGATTTTTGAGATGAGTCAGAAAAGTCAGGGAATCAAAGCATATCGAGCAGCATGTCTGTTTGAAAGCCGAGATAGCTTAGAACAAAGAATCTACTATGCAATGATGTATCGAAAACAAAAGAAGATAAAATATGCTGCGATGATTGCAATGATCGTGATATTTTGTGGAATGAGTGTAACCAGTACTTTGGCTGCAAGTAAAGTAAGGGGATATCAAAAAAGGCGTATACAAAATGGGTACAAGAAACGGAAGTAGAAATAGAAGAACCAGATGATGAGGAAGAGGAGAGAATATCGTATGAAGAAAAAACGGGAGTTTTGGAGAATGATAAGAGTGAAACGATAAAGAAGATAAATTTTAAAAGATGGATGCGATGACAGTGGAGACTTATGTAAAGGCAGGAAAAAAGGCTTCGATATAAAGGATTAACTCCGAAACGAAATGAAAATATAGAAATTTTTATAACAAGTCAAAAAAATTTAATGGGATAAAAGTTGGGATTATTGATTTTCAGAATAGGATTAGGTACATACAGGACAGAGGGAGAGATTTAGTTGAATATAAATTTAAGATAGAAAAAAGAGGGGAAATATGATGTGTTTATTGAAATGGAGGATAAGAAAGATGTAAAATTGTTGGAATGATCAATATTACAAGATAAAAATGATGAATATATGATATATATAAAATTGGTAAAGCAAAAATACAATGTAGTGTAATAAACAAAACAATATAAATCTTATTTTACAAACAAGGGGAGGAATAGTCAAAATGAAAAAGAAATTATTATCTTTAGCTATGCTGGTAACAGCAACAACCAGTGGAATTGCATTTACCAACAATGTAAAAGCAGCAACCAAATGGGACACAACAAAATCAGTAACAAAAGAACAAAAACGGAGTCAAATATTCCGCATATCTGTCTGAAGACGGAAAAAGAAAGCTGGATCTATCAGGTGAAATTAAGTAAGAAGATCAAGACACTTTCTTTACCAAAAGAGATCAATCAGGCGAAACTAACAAGAGTGGGATATGGAGAAGAATTATACGGAGAAGGACATGATTCATATGAAAATATCTTTGGGGATACGATTGAACCAGGGCATGGATGTTACGGAACA
>VOFC01005742.1_pt1 | contig 22865 bp, 37 predicted proteins | sample 5384161 | NCBI WGS metagenome assembly VOFC01 (sample SAMN12384722, study PRJNA508395) | human gut metagenome | isolation source: healthy gut B | host: Homo sapiens | reverse complement strand
TCTTGAACCATAATGATTGGCATTTTAGCTTTACATCTTGATAGATACTGCATAATTCCAATGTTTACATTTATTTCGTAACATTCGTTTTTCTTTAAGAATTCTTTTTCAGTTTCCATTTGTGCTCATCGCTTAATGTCTTATACCAGCCATAGATTGTGTTGCAGTCATGATTTCCGGGGAAAACAAGAACATTTTCTTCCTCATTATCTCTATCATATAAGTTATCTAAATCGATTGAAAATTGTAATATTTTTTGTCTTGTAAATCCATATTTTTTACGTAGTGCAATGGTTTCTTCTCTAATTTCGCCTAAATCTTCAACTATCAATTTTTCTGGATTTACTGTTTTATCTTTGAAAAGTTCATCAAAAATCCATAACTTACACCATCAGAGTATGAACCATCTCTCCCAGTTTTTCCAATTGGAATTTTGAAAAAAAGAATCATATCCTCTAAAATAATCTATTCTCAGCTTGTCAAACAAATTTAATTGATATTTGAATCTCTTTGTCAAATATTTGTATTTATCTTTCTTGATGTTTTCAATGTTATATACTGGGCTATTCCACTTTTGTCCATTTTGATTAAAATAATCCGGCGGTGTTCCAGCTTCAAAAGTGAATTTGCCATCTTTCATTTCAAAATATTCAGGATAATATCGTGTTTCAACAGAATCAAAAACAGGATACACAGGCATGTCTCCAACAATTTGAACATTCTTTTCGTTTGCATATTGTTTTAATTCCATCCATTGAATATACAGAATATATTGTAAAAATAAATAGTATTCTTTACTTTTACCTTTTTTTTATATGTGCAAACTCTGCATATTTATCTATTTCATCTATTTTAATAAACTTTTGAATTTGTTGTCGGGTTTAAAATTTTCAAAAGCCTCTTTACAATATTTTTCCTTAAAGTCATCATATATTGCTCTGTCTTTATTTGGACGGGTCTCAGCTTCTTTTATTAGTCCTTGTTCAGCTAGTTTATCAAGCGAAATGTAATTCTCCTCAAGAGCGTAATAGCTTACAGGTGAATATGGATGGGTATTGCACTCATTTATCGGCAAAATCTCCCAATATCTTATGTTATTTTTACTTAATATATCTATAAATTCATATGCTTCGTATCCAAAATCTCCAATTCCATATTTACTTGGAAGTGAAAATATTGGAAGTAATACACCTTTCTCTTTCATATTCTTTTGTTTCCTTTCAAATTTATTTTCTGTAGAAATTGTTGTTTTATTTTCATGTCTATAACATCTCCAAAACTAGCACTCAATGTTTCTTCTTTTTTATATCATAAAAACAAGTTATTTACAATATGGGATTTTTACAGCCTACTAAATATTGCATAAAATATTAATATAAGAGAATATTTTACAAAATTCTCGGAAAGGATTTAAGATTAAATGAAAAAATTATTTATTATTTTTATACTTGCAATTTCACTGTTATTACTAGGCTTTGTTTCATCTTATGCTTTAGAAATGCCTGTATATGATGAAACCTATAATAATAACCAAGGTGCAATTTATGCAAACGGTACCTCAATTGTAGTTTCAGAATCCGAAGGTCAAAAGCTTGTTAGCTGGAATGACGGAAGTCAGATTGTTCAAATATTGAACTAAATGGTGGCAAGGTTTTCTCTATGCAAGGTGGAAGCATTGCAACAGGCAAAAATCTCTGGCGGAAATATTGCTGAATTTCAATCTGTAAACAGAGGTACTGTTGAAAAAGCCTATGTAAAAGTCGACGGTGGTAATATTGATAAATTTTATGTTGGTGGAGAAACCGAAGATTCAACTGTTACAGGAACAATAAACAATGTAGAAACTAACCTTATTGGTGGAAATATTAATACTTTAAATGTTGGAACGAGTAACAGCCAAGATTCAATGATGAAATTTCTTATAATAGTCAAAATTCTGAAATTGCAACTGTGGATAGTAATGGCATTATTACTAGTATTAGCAAAGGTTCTACTACTGTAGAAGTTACTGTTGGAAATAAAACAAAAATTGTTAATGTTGAAGTTAGAAAAAGTTCGTTCTTATTTATTCTAATTGGACTACTTTGAATTACAGTACTTGCCATATTAATTCTTTTATTATTATTCTTTATATAGAGGTTTAGTGGTTGTTGCAAATTTAGTAACAACCACTTCTGGTGTCTTATCTGATAATTCGAAAAATCCACATTTAGTCATTTTTTAAAAAATTCATTACTAAATCTATAATAATTTCCTTTTCTTTTGGATTTGATTCTGCTATCAATAAAGTAAGTGCAGCTAATGTATTATTATCAATTGTCTGTCTTCCGTTTTTATATAAAATTCCATAGAAATTTAAAAATATATAAATAATGTTGCAGCAATTCTTTTATTTCCATCGACAAATACATGGTTCTTTACGATTAAATACAAAAAATTTGCTCCTTTTTTCTTCAATACTTTTATAAATATCTTGTCCTCCAAAGCTTTGATAAATATTTCCAATAATTGCTTCAAGTCCTCTATTTCTTTCTATTGCAAATATTGAACTTTCTGAATTAAATCTAAGCTGATTTATTACATGAATACAATCGTCATACTTTATTTTTCTCTCATCTATATTACCCTTTACTTTTTCTAGCGTTCTATGGTCATAGTCATCTAGTAAATTTAATGCTTTAGAATAATCTCCTATAACTCTTAGTATTTCTTTTGCATCATTTCCTTCTAATCTTTCATCCATTCGGTTTGCAATATCTATTAGTTTTACTGTTTTTTCTAAATATTCTAATCTCTTTTGATTTACAGCATAGCCCCTTAGCATATAATCTTTTAAAACATTATTTGCCCATTTTCTAAATAAAATTCCCTTATCTGACTTTGACCCTATATCCAACACTTAAAATCATATCTAGGTTATAATATTCTACTTCTCTTTTTTACTTCTCTTTCGCCTTCTTTTTGAACTGTCGCAAATTTTGCGACAGTTGGAACATCTGCCAATTCCTCTGCAAGTGCATTATTAACGTGTTTACCTATAGTTTTTACATCTCTGTTAAATAATGTTGCCATTTGTTGTCTATTCAGCCATACCGTTTCATCTTTTAAGTTTACTTCTAATTTTACTCCTTGGTTTTCAAATAAAATAATTTCATTTTTTCTTTCTTCCATAAGAAGCATCCTTTTCTTTATAATTTAAGTTCTAGATACATTTACTTCTACTTACAAAGCTTCAAATTTTCGTTCTTATAGAACTTATGTTCGTATTATACAATAGTTTCATTTGTATGTCAATTCTTTTTTGTAAATATCTCTAAAATAAAACATACTTTACATTACTATACATTAATCATGAGCTTCTCTAATTTTATATTTTAATTTTTTAAAGCTGTAGAAAGTTACAAACTCTCTACAGCCATTTTTTAAGCTAGAATAATTATTCAATCTTATATTCTTTTCTCTGTATCTAACATTGCTTTCCAGTATGGGCGTTGATCAGCATTATTTTATTAAATTCTGACATCATCTAGAAAATCAAATATCTTATTATAATATGTTTCTGGCTCTTTATATCTTGATTCAGTATGTCCTGCACTATGTATTATAAGTTTATCCTTCTTGCAATTAGCTGCTTCATATAATTTTTCACACATGTACTCCGGAACAAAGTCATCATTATCTCCATGAATAAATAATATTGGAACAGTTGCTTTTTTCACTTGCTCTAATGCTGATGCTTCTTTAATATCGTATTTTGCTCTGAAATTTGCAACTATTTCAAACATATTTAATACTGGAAAAGCTGGTAAATTAAACCTAGCCTTAGCCTCTGATGCAAATATATCCCATACTGATGTATAACCGCTGTCTTCTATTATTGCTTTAACATTGCTTGGAAGTTCATCTCCTGACGCCATGAGTACTGTTGCAGCACCCATTGACGAACCATGTAATATAATGTTAGAATTATTATTTTGTTTTATAATTAAGTCTATCCAACATTTTAAATCATCTTTATCTAACCATCCCATTCCTATATATTCGCCTTCACTTTCGCCAGTGGCTCTCATATATGGAATTAGTACATTGTAGCCATTTTTTCTGAAAAGTGCCTTCCTATTGAAATTACTGATTCTGGATTTGAACGATAACCATGTAGAACAATTACCCAGTCATTAATTTGTTCATCTTTTATGTATTCGGTTCCTTTTAAAGTTATTCCATCATTTGCAGTAATCTCAACCTTTTCATTTTTTATAGTATTTGTCCATTGATTTGCAAGTTGTTTTTCTTCTTCTCGATTTTCTTCTATAACTCTTTCAGTTTCATTATCTATACTAGCAACTTCTACCACTTCTTTATTTTTTACTTCTCTATCTCCACCATTTCCCGTTCTTAATATTGCATAATTAACAAAATAATTTCCTATTCCTATTGTTGCTATTACACTAATTATAACCACAATTCCCATTGCAATTAGTAGCTTTTTTAAAATATTTAACCAATTATTTTTCTTTTCCATGTTTATAACACCTTTTTTCATTTTTCGTATATTTTAACATAAAATTCGTAGAATTACATAAATCTGACCCACTAGTACAAAAAATTGCACCCCATTTCGAGTACAATTCTTGAATTTCACTTCTTTTGTATGTTCTAAAGCCTAAATGTTCATATGTTACACATCTTTTTTCTTATCATTTGTCATATCGCCATTACCACTTACTGGTATTGTTTCTCCTAAATAAGTTGGCTTTGGTTTGAATATACATTTTATAAAATCTTTATCTCTTGCTAATATTTCTCTTAATTCTCTATATGTTGCTCCTACATATTGTCTGGGATCTGCTCCGACTCCATAAGCTTCTAAGCCTAATTTATTAGCAATGTATAATGCTCTGTATAAATGATACTCTTGTGTAACTATTACAATTCTTTTAGCTTTAAATATTTCTTTGGCTCTATATATGCTCTCATATGTTGAAAAGCCTGCGTGATCCATAAAAATATTCTCCGAAGGTACTCCCTTTTCAATGGCATAGTTTTTCATTATGTTTACTTCATCATAATCTTCCTTGCCATGGTCTCCGCTCATTATTATTTTACTAGACACATTATTTTCATACAATTTGATACCTTCTAATAGCCTATCTTCCAACATATGGCTAGGCTTGTCTCCCCATACGCCGGCACCTAAAATAATAATACAATCTATGTCTGACAGGTTATCATATTCATTTTCTTGAATTATTTGATTTTTTGTAGAAATTTTCACATAAGCATTTATTCCAAATACACATGCTAAAATTACAACAATAATAATCATTAAATATACCATTACCTTTTTCATATACCTTCTCCTATTATTAGTTTAACTTCATCTAATTTGCATTATACCATACTTGTATATTTTTTCAACACCCGAATATGTATAAAAAATTTAAAAAATTATACATATTTTTTGAACATGTATAATTTTTTTGTTTATTTATTCATATTTTGAATTTTCTTATAATTCTGAATTGCTATTGCATATAGCACCATCAATATTACAATAACTATTCCATATTCTATCGGCAATCTTTGCAAATCGAAAATTATTGCTATGTTTGTGAAGCAAATAATAAGAGTTAAGACTATTATAGACATCGTTGAAATTATTAGTTGTTTTGATGGTTTGCTCTGGATAAATGGTATTTTCGAGGTTCTCATTAAATGAATTATTACTGTTTGAGATATTATTCCATATGCAAACCAACCAGTCTGGAATAATGTTGATTTTTCTGTTGTGTTAAATTTCATTATAAACCACATTGCTAAGAAGCACAGCAAATCGAATATAGTGCTAATCGTTCCAAATATAAACATGTTTTTCTTTATTTCGCTAGTATTCCATTTTTTCGGGTTTAGCAAATATTCTGTATCTACATTGTCAAACGGCATTCCTATTTGTGCAAAGTCGTTTAGTAAATTTTGTATTAATATGTGCACTGGAAGCATTGGCAAAAATGGAAGAGCTAAGCTGGCAATTATTATAGAAAGCATGTTTCCAAAGTTTCCACTCGTAGCCATTTTTATATATTTTAATATATTTGTAAATGTCTTTCTGCCTATTATAACTCCCTTTTCAAGTACATTTAAATCTTTTTCTAGTAGAATTATGTCTGCGGTTTCTTTAGCAATATCAACCGCCGTATCTACCGATATTCCAACATCTGACTGTTTTAATGGTGGGCTGTCGTTTATCCCGTCTCCCATGTAACCTACTGTATTACCTTGTTCTTGATATATTCTTACAATTCTTTGTTTCTGAAGTGGTGAAAGTTTAGAATATAGATGACAATTTACCGATTTTTCTTTTAGCTCTTCATCAGTCATTTCTTCTATTTCTTTTCCAGTTAATCTGTCTTCTGTTGATATATTTACCTTTTTGCAAACGTTTACCGCAACACCTTCGCTATCTCCTGTTAAAACAATTGTATCTACACCATGTTTTTTTAGAGCTTCGATTGCTTGTTTTGCACTTTCTTTTGGCGGGTCTAGAAATCCTACAAATCCTATCAACACCATGTCTTTTTCGTCATTTATTCCAAACGTTTCTACTCCATGTATATCATTTTTTTGAGCTACTGCAACTATTCTTAGCCCTTCTTTATTGTATTTTTCATATGTTTCATATGCTTTATTTTTTAATTTTTCTGTAAATTCTACTGCCTCTCCATTTATGTCGATATATGAACAAATACACATAATCTCGTCTACTGCACCTTTTGTTATTAGTTGCCTCTTTCCCATCTGATCTTTTAAAACCACGCTCATTCTTCTGCGTGAAAAGTCAAATGGAATTTCATCTTCACGTGTGTATGTTTCTTTGTAAATGTTCATGTTTTCTTTTTCGGCTCTCGATATAATTGCTACATCTATCAAATTTTTTAGTCCAGTCTGAAAATAGCTGTTTAAAAAAGCATGCTTCAAAACTCTTTGACTCTCATTTCCTTCTAAGTCCATATATCTTTCTAGTACAATCTCGTCCTCTGTAAGAGTTCCAGTCTTGTCGGTACAAAGAATATTCATCTCTCCGAATGTTTGTATAGCGCTCAATCTTTTTACAATGGTCTTATTCTTAGACATTTCTATTGCTCCGTTTGCAAGTGTAGAAGTCATTATTACTGGCAGCATTTCTGGTGTAAGCCCTACCGCAATTGTTATTGCAAAAATTAAAGCCTCCCACCAGTTACCCTTTGTGAAAAAATTTATTGCAAATATCACAGGTATCATTATTACCATAAATTTTATTAAAATCTTGCTAACACTATCTACGCCTCTTTCGAAGCTATTCTGCTCACTCGTATTATATATAGACTTTGCCATATTTCCAAAATATGTGTTACATCCTATTGCAAGCACAACTGCCGTCGCACGTCCGCTAACAATGTTTGTTCCAGTAAATCCAATATTAGATAAATGTGTTAATTCTGCGTCTTTTTCTTTAACGTAGAAAATTTTTCAACAGGATTAGATTCTCCTGTTAATGAAGCTTGGTCAATAAACAAATCCTTGGTTTCTAGAAATCTCACATCTCCCGGAATCATGTCTCCAGAAGAAAGTTTTAAAAATATCACCAGGCACAATATCCTCAACATCAACCGTATTGGGAAGTTCATCTCTTATTACATCTATTTTATTTGTAATAAGCTTTTTTAATTTTTGTGCCGCTTTATTCGAATTTGTCTGCTGAAAAAAAGATATCATCGCAGAAATAAAAACCGTACTAATAATCAGTGTAAAAGTTAGATAATCTTTATTGGCAGTAAATACTACGTCTGTAAAAAAAAGTAACTATTGCAACTATTATTAGCACGATATTAAATGGATTTATAAAGGCCTCTTTCAGCCTCTTAAATGTGGTATTGTTGTTATTTATATCAATTATATTTTTGCCATATTCTTCTTGTTTCTCATCTATTATTATACAGCTAAGTCCATTTTCTGATGTATCAAGTTCCTGTAAAATTTCATCATTGTTCATCTGGCTGTATTTCTTTAAATTCTGTTCAATTGCATTAATTTTATCTGTATTCATTAGCTTTAAATGTGAATTCTCCTCATATAAAATACTAATAAATATTATGGTAATTTTAACGAAATTTATTACAATTTTTAAAACAGAATGAACCCTCATTTTTTGAGAGTTCATTTTTCTTTTTATTTAACAAATTCTTTTATTTCATTAAATAGGTTTTCAACTGACATTCCATTTTCGGCTAGTAATTCTTCTGCTACGAAGTCTGTATGGAATGCTTTTGAAATTCCATAATTTTTAACTAGCATCTCATCCATGCCATAGAAAGATGCAATGTTTTGGCCATATCCACCCATTACTTCTCCATCTTCGATAGTCATAACTAATATTTTACTAATCATGGGATTTCCTCCATTTTCAATGTGCCAAAATATAAATATACAACAACTTGTACCAATATATTATATCACTATTGTCAAATTATGTCAATTCAACAACTTTTATAGCTGATTCTACGCTACTTGTTATGCATAGTTTTCTATTAGAGTGGCAATATAGTACACCGTTTACTTTATATTCATTATAAAATTCTTTTTCCGACAAGTTTGTCCATTCTTTAGGAAATTCTTTGCGACCTAAGACCGTCCTTACTTCATATCCATTTCTCTTTGATGGATAAATTACAAATTTAATCTTCTCTTCACTATCATGTTTTATTATAAAATCATTATAAGGAACATACTTATCTAGAACAATATATTCACAATTTTTAATTTTCAAACTACTAAGATATATATCTGCATCAATTTCAGACAATATATTATTTATTTCATTATCAAATATTATTACAGCAAATTTAACCGCTTTTTTAAATCTTTCATCTGGATTATCTTCTGAATTCCATGTTGGATTAAATCCTTCTATTATATTTGATATTAAATAATTTTTTTAGACAATCAGACTCAATTTGGAAATTATCTATTTTGTCAATTGTTTCTACAAGTAGCTGATCAAATTTTTTCCATGCAAATTCAATATTTTTGCAATGTATTTTTTCTAAATATTTCCTTCCGTATTCTTTCCAAAGCAACCCAAAAGAAGAATATTTCACGTTATCTTCTCGCGTAAGTGCATTGCTTTGATGATGATCAAATTTTCCTTTTCCTATATCATATATTATCTTATCTTCCATCTTCATGTTTTCTGGGGCATCAGGAACTCTCGCTACTTTTATATTATCAAAAACCTTCATTAATAAAACCGTGGAAAACACTTCATCGACATGAAATTTACCATTATGTGTTATTGCATTTGCATTATTCATATTATTAACAATTTTTAATTTTTCCATTTTATTTGTTTCCTTTTATAAATCCATTATATAATCAAATTATTTATAACATAAAAATAGGTAATTATCAACTAATTACCTGCCTTTATTATTTAATGTTATAAAACTCTTCTATAAATTTTATAATGTCTCCATTGTTTTCTTTTTACTTTTTCTTTTTTGCAATAATTCATTTAAAGAAAAATATTCTCCATCTATCTCCTTATCTACTTCATAAAAATAATGATGATATGTCCTTGTTTCTTTATTTGGTATTGAATATTTTTCATGTACTTTATCAAACAAATATTTCACGTTATTCGTGTTATATTTGTTCTTTATTTCTTCAATGTCATTTCCTTTAATATTTGGAAATAAATACATTCCCCATCTTTCATCAAAATAATTTAAATATTTATCTCCTTTTTTTATCAATATAATTGAATGAACATGTTCCATTATCTTTCCTCCTACAAATTACCTTTCGAAATCTTCCTTTACTCTTCCAAATCTTTTTATTATTGTATCTATATCTTTTTGTGTTAATCCTTCTCCAAGTCCTCGTCCATTTGCATCTGATACCTTTACTAAATGTCTAAGCATTTCTTTATCAAATGAATCGTAAATTTCATCATCTAGTATAATGTAATCTTCCACACCTTTGTGTGTTGAAAGCCACTGTTTTATTTCGAGTCCCCTCTCCCAATTAATAAACGGTGTCACATCAAAGTAAATTTCATATTTTGCTAATAACTCTCTTAGCGTACCAATATCTTTTGAATTTCTCCATGAGGAGGTTAAAACAGTTTTTGCACCTGTTTCGTCAATTGCTTTTTTTAATAATTTAACCTTGTCTATATCTATGTGTCTTTTTCTATTCCTTGCACATTTTTTGCTATATCTATATAGTCATCTGAATTTAAGACCCCATCTATATCTAAAAAAATAACTTTCAATATTTTTCTCCAATTATTATATCAATTTTATGCCACAATTATATCGTAATTGATAATTAATTTCAATATTTATAATACAGAAAAATCGGCACCATACTCTCGTTCGAAAGCATGATGCCAATTTTGTTTTAAGCCTTTAGTATAAGGCTTATTGTTAGTCCACTAATGTTGTTGTACCAGTTTTGTAAATTTTTACTTTAACAGTTTGTCCTTTTTCAAGAACATTCCATTTTTCAAAATTCACACTGATTTCAAGGGTTCTTTTTTCTTTTTTTCGTCGGATATGCCAGAAATTTTGTACTCTTCATTTCTTTCTGAGACTCTCTCATCATAATTAAGTTTCACTTCTCCCCAGTAAGGTTCCTTATCGTTCCCACTTGTGTTTACAGGCCTTTCGTAAACGTACCTATCAATGTCATAATAATATTTCATTGCATAAACAGGCTCGTCACGATATATGGGCTCTTGGTATTCTTCAGTTTCATAATAAGTCTCATATACAGGAGTACTTATTGTTTCTTCCTCAAAATAGCCGTTTCCCATGTCTATTAATGTAGTACTATATTCGTAATGTGATAGTCTCTCTCTTGCAACTTCTCTGGTCCGGGTTTCGTAATGGTCCAAAACAGATTGATAATGGTGGAATTCCATTTGTTGAGACGTAACTCTGCCTCCAGCTGGAACGCTCCAATCACTTTCATGAAAAGTTCTGTTTTGTTCGATACTAATGCTCCTACTCCAAGAAAAATCTGTGATTTGCATGTTTACTTCTTTTGGCGTAAATAAGAATATTACTCCAATAATAGAAAGCAAAACAGCTAAAACAATAGCAATAACTTTTTTGTTTAAAAAAATATTTGCTAAATTGTAGGAGCTAAAATCATGCTGTGAGTAATCTTCTTGTGGGTTTTCGAAGTTCTGATAACTTTCTACTTTTTCAGGTTTTGGCTCGAATTCATTTTCTGTAGTTTCTGCTTTTCCAGATTCTTTTTCTCTGTTTGCCTCCTGTACTTGAAAATAATCTTTGCTTTTGCCTCTTTCTGCTCCACACGACATACACTTAGTGAGTTTTGCCGAATTGTAGCTGCCACAAAATTCGCACATCCAATCAGGCTCTTTACTAATTTTGGTTGCCTCGTCTTCTGGAACATAGTCCTTTGGATCATCAACATAAAATTTTACATCTTCACCTCTTGGTCTGCCGCAATTAGGGCATTCTCTTTCACTACCACGTATGCCTTTTGTACCACAGCAGGAACAATCCCACCGTCCAACGACAATTTTGCCCATTTTTCAACCTCCTTAGTGGTCTATTTATAAAAAGGTAACTTTTTCTATTATATCACAAAATTGGATTAGATGACAGCCTTTTTAGCCTATATTTTATTTATAACTCCTAAAAATTTATAATTTTCTCCCCCAAGGTAGGTCTTTTTTTTCCAAAATGACCGTAGTTTGTTGTTTGTCTATAAATTGGTCTTTGTAAATCTAGATAATTTATTATGCCTCTTGGTGTTAAATCAAAAGTCTTATCTATTTTTTCTACAATCTCTTCTTCTGGAATCGTATTAGTTCCATAAGTATTTACATATATAGACACTGGTTTGACCACGCCAATACTATATGCAATTTGAATTTCGCACTTTTTTGCATAACCATTTGCAACAATATTTTTCGCAATATGTCTTGCCATATAAGAAGCTGAGCGGTCAACTTTTGTTGGGTCCTTTCCAGAAAAGGCTCCTCCACCATGTCTTGCAGCTCCTCCATAAGTATCAACTATTATTTTTTTCTTCCTGTAAGTCCACTATCTCCAAGAGGTCCACCTATTACAAATCTACCTGTTGGATTAATAAGATATTTTGTGTTTTCATCTAACAAATTAGCTGGAACTATTGGCTTTATAACTTTTTCAATTATGTCTTTTTTTTTAGAACATTCATATCAACATCTGGTAAATGCTGTGCAGATATTACAATAGTATCTACTCTTACAGGCTTGTCTCCATCATATTCAACCGTAACTTGCGTCTTGCCATCTGGTCTTAAATAATCTATTATTTTTTCTTTTCTAACTTCGGTCAATCTCTTAGAAAGTTTGTGTGCAAGCGAAATTGGAAGAGGCATCAACTCCTCTGTTTCATCACAAGCATATCCAAACATTAAACCTTGGTCACCAGCTCCCTCAGACTCAACATCTTTACCTTCTTTATCTTCAAGTGATTTATCAACTCCTAGTGCAATATCTGGAGATTGCTTAGATAAATTTATGTATATTTTGCAAGTTCTGTAATCAATATCATACTCACTATCAGCATATCCAACTTCTTTTATAGTATCTCTTACAACTTGCTCTATATCAACATTTGCAGTCGATGTAATTTCTCCAGTTATAAAAATTTCTCCTTTGCCCGCAACAGTCTCGCAAGCAACTCTTGCATTCTTATCTTTTGCCAAATAACTATCCAGAATACTATCTGATATATAATCACATAGCTTATCTGGGTGTCCTTCTGTAACACTCTCTGATGTAAATAATCTTTTCATATTTTCCTCCTTCAAAACCGCCCATTAGGGACGCCCCTTTTTGGGCGAAAACCATCACTCAATTAGACATGCTTCTTGTCAAGAACGTCTTCTTCAACAATTCAATCTAATTGAAATATTTTTTCAATCTTTCTATAAAAACTAAAAAACCTTGTACTAACGTAGGTACAAAGTTTAACGATTCTTAGAAATCATCATTCAAAGTACATTCCGTAACTTTGTCGGTATTAGCACCTAACTCAATAGGTTGCTGTGGAGTCATAAAGCCGATTCTTTAGTCCACTCTTGATAATATATATATTACAAAACCTATTATACAAATTAAATATATTTATGTCAAGTATTTTTGTAATTTAGAAACGCACAATTTAGAGACGAAGAAAAAAATGTTTTTTATTTTTTCGCCCAAAAAGGGCGTCCCCAATGGGTGAAAAGGGGTGTCCCTATTGGGCGTTATACCACATATTCAATCTGATTATGCGGAAAATATTTCTGCATTTCTTCTCGTAAGAATTTTTCTCCTTCTTCGCGTATATAGTCTTTATACATATATTTCCCTCTGCCACGTCCTCTCATTAATTCTGGACTATATAAATCTATGGCATTTGGAAATGCTTCTGTATTTATTGCCTTGTGAACAAAGCTGTACGTCATAAAAATAATTTCGAAGAATGCCTGCTTCTTAGCTTTTTCATTTAAATTTTCATATAAATATTTTATTAAATTCGAATATAATTCTTTCCAATTTTCTACTAATATTACAGGTGCTATTAAGATTCCGATAGGATAATCAGCATCTGCTAATTTATTTATAGCCTGAACTCTATTTTTTAACCTTGATGTACCAAATTCAACTTTATTGATGATTTCCTCTGGATTTACACTCATTCTAATTGTAACTTTTCCATTATGTTTTAAAGGAAGAATATCATCTACCATATCAAACTTAGTAGGAAGAGTTAGATGTCCCTTTGAAGTATTCGCAATTTTCAATTGTCCATACTAAATTATTTGTAATTGTATTTTCTAAAATTAAATCGCTGTTACTTCCAATTTCAAAAGTTAAATCTTTTCTGAACTTTGTGCAGTTTTTATAATTTTATCTAACATTTCTTCTCTGTTCACAAACAGCCTCAAATACGCACATTTATTATAATTACACACCAGGTAGCAATACATACACATTGCTGTGCAACCAGAAGATGTATATGGAACTAGAAAATCTGATGTCTTATGATTTGGAACAAATTTATGTGTTTTTCTAACTCCTATTATCAGATTTTTGCTTCATATCTGCAAAATCCTTATTTTGCTTTTTTTTCATTTCTTCAATATTATTATGATTGTCAATCATTACTCTTGGAACATCAGAATATTTTTCTAAACTCTCTTCCAAGCACATTTTTCAATATTATTTTCTTCCTTTGGCTTAAACATACTAATCACCCATTATGTTATCAAAAAGCTTATTTTAAACATTTATTCAAACAAACTAAATATTTTTATGTTAAAATACACCTTTTCATCATTTTTTATTCTTTTTAGTCATTATTTAAAAAATTCATTACTAAATCGATAATTACATCTTTTTCCTTTTTGGATTTGATTCAGCAATTAATAAAGTAAGTGCTGTTAACGTACTTGTTTCCCATTTTTATATAGTATCCCATAAAAATTTAAAAATATAAAACAAAGTTGCTGCGATTCTTTTATTTCCATCTGCAAACACATGATTTTTTACTATTAAATATAAGAAATTAGCTCCTTTTTCTTCAATACTTTTATAAATATCTTGTCCGTCCGAAACTTTGATAAATATTCCCGATAATAGATTCTAGTCCCTTATTTCTTTCAACTGCAAAGAGTGAACTTTCCTCATTAAATCTCAATTTGTTAATTATACTTATACATTCTTGATATTCAATTTTTCGTGTATCTAAGTTTCCTTGAATTTTCTTTAATGTCTTATGGTCATAATCATCCAATAAATCTAATGCCTTTTGTGTATCCTGCAATTACCTTTAATATTTCTTTCGCATCATTGCCTTCAAGCCTTTCATCAATACGATTAGCAATATCTATTAGCTTTACAGTTTTTTCTAAATAATCTAATCTCTTTTGATTTATTGCATAGCCTTTTAACATATAATCTTTTAATACATTAGTTGTCCATTTTCTAAATAAAATACCATTTTGTGATTTAACACGGTAGCCAATAGAAATAATCATATCTAAATTGTAATAGTTAGTTGGTTTATCAGCAAATTCGAATTTGCTCAAAAATGTCATAGTTTCATTTTTTACTAATTCACCTTCTTTAAAACATTTTTAATATGTTCATTAATAGTTGATTTCTAGCTTTTCCAAACAATTTTGCCATTTGTTCTTGTGTAAGCCACACCGTTACATCTTTTAGGTTTACCTCTAATTTTACGCCTTGGTTTTCAAATAAAATAATTTCATTTCTTTTTTTGTCCATAAGAACACATCCTTTATATAAAATTTAGTTCTTAGTATATTTGTTGTTATCTATAAAATATTAATTATTTTTATTTTGAACTATTGTATCTATTTTATAATAAGAACAAATATTCGTCTATACTGAAATGAATTTTTGTGCTCTAGCATAACTTCAACGCTTTTCAATGTATATCATTAGATTCTATGTTATAGAGTTGAACATCCTATACTTTTATACTATAATTATGAATGATGTTGTAGTCGTCTTTGGCGACAAAAGTTTTTTAATCAGAAAGGTGGCTCAATTATGATTGTAAAGCAGGCTTTTGTAACTCGGGAGAATCCACGCGAAACTTTTTCAATAATTGAAAAGACATTAACAAGTAGACCTAATACACAAATATTTGTATCGAAGGAAATTGTTAAGGATTTACCTTTTGCCAAACCCCTCAATTCTGTATCTTCTTATAATGAAGATCTTATGGATTGGCATGGATATGAAAGCAGATGCACATACACACATGCAGGCTTTGCTCCTATTACTAAAGAATATATGCATCTTGCTGTATACCATTCGGATGAACATGAAATTGAATATTTTCATTACAAAGCTGGTATTAAGAAGTTATTACTTATCGAATTTGAACCATAACTAAAACGGTAGTGCGAGTGTTGTTCTCGCACTACCGTTTTGTAAAATAATGAGTTCCATTCAAGCATTGCTGCTTCACCCTATTTTAATTCTATTTAATTGCTAGTTCTTTGCTTTTCTCTACTATACTGCATATTAAGTCTACAACATTGTCTATTCCAATAGAATCACTATTTACACAAATGTCATAATTTGATGGGTTTTCCCATCCTCTTTCTGTATAGTACTCATAATGATTTGATCTTAATTTATTTATTCTTGCAATTTCTTTTTCTGCTTTTTCTTTATCCATGTGGTAAAATTCAGTTGCTCTTTTTTATTTTATTTTCCATGCTACTACTTACAAATATTTTTAAGACATTTCTTTTGTCTTTTAATATAAAGTCTGCACATCTTCCAACTATTACACAAGATTCTTTATCTGCCAATTCTTTTATAAAGTTTGACTCTTGTATAAATAGTTCGTCAGAGTTATTCAGACCAGCATAATAGCCATTATTGAAACTATCAAAAACAGTTCTTTTTGTTCGTTGTCTTTTATATATTCTTTTGATAAGCCTGTTTCTTCCGACATTTTTTCTATTATATTCTTGTCATATAGTTTAATTCCTAGTTTCTCTGCTACCAATTTTCCGATATATCTTCCACCAGAGCCGTATTCTCTTGCAATTGTGATTACAATTCCGTTGTTAGCTACTGCAGTTTCTGGTATTTCTTTTCTTTCTGCTTTTTCTGTTTCTACTCCATCATTCTTCATGTTTCTTGTTTCTTTTACTAGAAGTATAACAGCCAATACAAATGCTAATCCATCAGCTACTGGTCCAGCACTTAGCACACCTATTATTCCATAAATGCTACTTAATATTATCATAGCTGGTATTAATATAACAATTTGCCTTGAAAGTGATAATATTGCACTCTTTGTACTTTTTCCAATTGCCTGAAAGAATATTCCTGATGGAATTTGAACACCAGTGCAAGTGCAAAGTAATAAATACGTTCTAAATGCTAAACATGCAAATTCCATGTATTTTGCATCACCATTACCAAATATTAAGATTAACTTATCTGGTATTGTTTGGAACAATGTGAATGCTATTGTACTTATTACCAAGCTTGACCCTAAAACAATTTTTAACGTTTTCCTTACTCTGTCATATTTCTTAGCACCATAATTATATCCAAGTATAGGTTGACTTCCTGCAGCAATACCAATTATTATGCTATTTAATATCTGATTTATCTTCATTACAATTCCAAGAACAGTAATTGGAGTCTCGGCTCCATAATCACTTTGAGCTCCATATTTTCCAAGTAAATTATTCTCAGCTGCCATAACGCACACAATACTCATTTGAGTAATAAAACTGCTTACCCCAAGCATTGAAACCTTTTTGCATACCTCAGCTTTTAATTTAAAGCTATCTTTTGACAATTGTATAGATTTAAATTTCTTGATATATGCAACATTCAATATAAATGTAAGCACCTGACTTATTACAGTTGCAATAGCTGCTCCAGCAACTCCTTTGTGAAATACAAATATAAATATTGGATCTAATATTGTATTTAAAATTGCACCAGTAACCATGCTTGTCATAGCAAATTTAGGATTTCCATCTGCCCTAATAATTGAATTCAAAGTTGTTCCAATCATCGAAAAAGGAAAACCAATTGCTATAATTCTTCCATAAGTCATTGCTAAATCTCTTAGCTTATCAGTACATCCAAATAGTGTTAAAAGTTGTGGTAAAAAAATTAGTGTAATTACGCAGAAAATTATTGATACAATTGCAGATAATAATATTCCATTGCCAATTCCTTTTTTTGCTTCTTTTTTTCTTCTTCTTTACTCCAAGTTTTAAACTTAAATATGCTGATGCACCATCACCAAACATAAGAGAAAAAAGCTAAACCTATCATTACTAGTGGGAATACTACGTTTGTAGCACCATTTCCTAGTGTTCCTACCCCTTGTCCAATAAATATTTGGTCAACTATATTATATAATGAATTTACCAACATTGAAACAATGCAAGGAATAGAAAATTTTAATATTAATTTCCTATTTTTTTTCTTTTCCAAGTATATTTTCTTGTTCCATTTTTTTTCTTTATTCCTCCCCTTTTTTTGATAAAAAGACATAAATATCAGGTTGGAGAAAACACTAAATTCTTCTCACAACCCTTACTCTCTTTTTTTGTCAGCTTGCCTATTATATCACTTAGAAAGAAAAAAAGTCAATCAAAATTTTTAATTTTTTTTTCAGATTTTTTTCTTAAAAATTTTCACCGAAGAAAATGTTAGTCGAAAATATTTAATTCTTTTCAAGCAATTATACATCTATTATTCTACAACCTTTACTCCTAATAAATACATTAAATCTATTGCTTGCATTTGGTTTATTTTTTTGCACCTCTTATATCTTCAAGTGAAACTGCAATTTGATCTATATTACTATTTGATAAATCTATTCCATTTAAACTTGTTTTAAAAAATTGTGTACCTGTTAGGTCCGCTTCTTTAAAGTTTATATTTTTAACTTTATTTTCCTGCAAACTTCCGCTTCTAATCGATGTATTATTAAAGAATATTCCCCTTAAATTACTCATTGATATATTAGCATACCCCATATTCGAATCTATAAATCCAATATCAAATAAAACATTTTCTATAAAATTACATCCAGTTAGCTTGCAATTGTTAAACTCACATCTTATAAAGGCTGCAATTGTCAAACGTCGTATTCGAAAAATTACAATTACTAAACTCTACATCTGTAAAAGATGTTTTTTCAAGCCTACTATTTATTATAGAAACATTATTAAATATTGCCTTATTGCAAGTAACATCAAAAACTTCTAGATTATTTGTTGAATAATCTTTTATCTTAACATTTTCTAATTCATCATTTTCCATTAATTCATTTTGTAAATTTTCAATAGTTCTTAAATTGTCAAACAACATCTTTTGTGGTTTTAATATATTCATTCTATTCTCCTTACTTGTCTCTTATGCATACTTTTTCTAATTCTTCTTTAGTTAGCTCTCTGCACTGTCCTTCTTCTAAGTCACTTGGTAGTTGTAAGCCTCCCATTGATATTCTGTGTAATCTTACTACTTTTGCTCCAAAGCATCCAAACATTCTTTTAATCTGATGATACTTTCCTTCTGTTATCGTTATTAATGCTGTATTTTTATCTTCTACTATAATTGTCGCTGGACAGCACACATGGTCTTTTAGAACAATTCCTTGTTTGAATTTTTCTCTCATCTCTTCTGTTATGTCTATATCTATTTGTACTCTGTATGTTTTTTTCTATGTGTTTTCTTGGAGCTAGTATGTTGTGTGCAAACTCGCCATCGTCTGTTATAATCATCATTCCAGTAGTATCTTTGTCTAGTCTTCCCGCTGGGAATAATCCTTTTCTCATATATTGCTCTGGTACTAAATCTAATACCGTCTTTGCTGTTCTATCTTCTGTTGCTGATATGTATCCCTGTGGCTTGTTGAGTACTAGGTATATGTATTTCTTCATATCTAATTTATTTTCATCTATATATATTGTATCTTGTTGTTCATCAAACTTTTGTTCTGGTTTTTTTACAATCTCGTCATTTACTCTTACTTTCTTCTGAGATATAAGCTTTTTAACGTCTTTTCTTGAATAGTTAGTTTGAGAAGCTATTATCTTATCTATTCTTTCCATTTTGATCACCTTGCTAAATAATATTCTTTCTTTTCCCATACTATCAAATATTTAAATATTTTTCAATATATAAAAAACTAATCGCCCCAAAAAAGGGCGTCCCTATTTGGCGAAAAGAAAACAATCTTTATCATGAGATATAATCACTCCTATTGCCTGTAAATATGAATATATTATTGTTGAACCTACAAATTTCATTCCTCTTTTTTTTGTAGGTCTTTTGAGATAGCATCAGAAATTGAGATGTTGTCTTATCTATTTCATAGTATGTTTTGCCATCTGTGAAAGTCTTTAAATAGTTATTGAACGAGCCAAATTCTTTTTTGTATATTCTTAAATATTTTAGAATTGTTTATGCTTGCTTTTATCTTTAATTTATTTCTAATTATCTTTTTATTTTGTTGCAGTTCTATGACTTTTTCATCATCATATTGGCATACTTTTTCTATGTTAAAGTTATCATAAGCCATCTCAAAGGCTTGTCTTTTATTTAGTACACACTCCCAAGAAAGTCCAGCTTGAAAAGACTCTAATATAAGCATCTCATATAAATATTTCTCATCAAAGTTCGGTTTGCACCATTCTTCATCATGATATTTTATATATAGTAAATTCTTCATATTGCACCACTTGCATCTTTTTTTTATTATCCATGTAAACTCCTATCTATAATAGTATATTCTAAACATTTTTCTTCTAGTAGCTTAAAATTCACAGCTCCAAGTTCACCGTTTTTTATCTTTAGAAAATCAATGGTATTTTTTCATTTTTTTCTAATTATTGAAAATTATTCTTTCTCAATTATTTTTCTTGTATGAACATGTTGCTGTTATCTTTTTTATTATATTTTTGAGAATTTTCTATGACATTTTCTACTAACTTTCTTGCTATGCCTTGTCCTTGATAATCACTATCAACTTCTGTATGTGTTATATTCCAAATATCATCTATTTCCTCAAAATCACATTCGCCAACCTTTTTCTCGGAGTCATATGCAATCGCCTTGTTATCATCCAATTTAAATACTATTTCTATCATAATATCTCCTTTTTAATATCAGACTATATTTATTTTAGTGTTGTGCTATTATTTATTATCAATGTACTGTACATAAATAACACATCTTGGTCTTTAAATTCTATATATTGATTTAGCAACTTTGGTGATATATATCTTGTATCAACCACCGTTATTTTACTATATCCTGTCACCAATAATGGAATTAAACTGCTACCATAAGAGTCCCTAAATACTATTAGTTCTTTAGTACCATTATAATCTGGATTCTCTATTGTTAGCATTGGCGTTGCTCCTGATAGATATACATCATATTTATCTAAACTATTTATTTTCTTTAAATTATAAATACCAGAATATTCTTTTGTTTCATAATTATATACCTTACATCTTTTTAATGTGTCATTGGTTAGAACTTTTATTTCGTCGTTTTCACTGCTAATTGAAGTTGACCACTATATCCGCCTTTAAAATCAGTAATTTTATAGTTTCATAATCTTTTGATATATTTGCATTCATCTGATTTGCGATTTTTTCTGCAATCTTTAATATATTTTCTTGTTTCCAGTGTGTATCTGTTTTATAATAGTCTGATAATTCTAGCAAATCATTTATTTTTATGTATTCAGCAAATGTTAAACTTTTTTTCTAACATATTTTCCATTTTGTTATAATCTAACTTTAAATTGTCCTTATCCACAAAATAATTTTTATCTGGAACTATAGTAAAATATACATTGTTATTCTCTGTCAAATACTGGTTTGCTATTTGTTTTACCTTGTTTGAAAGATTTTCAATAGATTTCTCATTTAGCGGATATTCTTGATTTATGATATATCCATTGTATTCATATAAATTATTATAATCTTTCTTTTTTTGAAAATATTTAATTCGGTTTCTACCTTTAATTTTCTCAAATTGTCTCTGTAGGTAAACTGGTCTGTTGTATATTTATCAAATTTTTTTCGAAAAATTTTCCATTGAATAACTTATATATAGAAAAACTTGGAAACTGTTCTAACTTTCTTCTTTCCGAAATCGATATAGTACCGTCTTTTTTTTTAGCAATATTTACAATCATAGTTATAACTAAGACGCTCACAAATATTATCGTAATAACTGCGTTTTTTACATTATCACTCATTTTTATTGTTTCCTTTCTTAAAATCTAAAATAAAGAAATGGATTATACGAATTATCAACTAAGTACGCTGTTACAATTAGCAAAATTATTACTATAGTTATTGGTTCTAGTATATTTATAATTTTATTCATTACCGACTTTGTTTTTAATTTTATTTTTTAGAATTGGTGTTGCTCCGATTATCGCTATTATTATTGTAATTAAGTAACTTCTTAGATAATATATTGTGTAATCGTTTATTATACAAGTAGAATTTGCACCAAATAATCCTGAAATATTAGTGAATGCTTCCTTCATTGTTGCCCGCATTAAATATTATAAAACTTATCATTACAATAAAAATCACATATAATCTCTTGAAAATATTTGGAAGTTTTTCTATGTATTTGCCAAGCCATAATTTTTCTATTATTAATAATATTCCAAACATTAATCCCCATATTACAAAGTTCCAACTTGCTCCATGCCAAATACCAGTAAGAAGCCAAACTATAATAAGATTTCTCACAAGTATTAATTTTCCTTTTCTACTTCCTCCAAGAGGAATATAAACATAATCTCTAAACCACGAACCTAGCGAAATATGCCATCTTCTCCAGAATTCTGTTATGCTCTTTGATATGTATGGGTAGTTAAAGTTTTCTAAGAAGTGGAAACCAAATATTCTTCCCAGTCCTATTGCCATATCCGAATAAGCCGAAAAATCAAAGTATATTTGTAGCATGTACGAGATTGCAAATAGCCAATATAACACTACACTCTTTTCATCAGTTGCTGAAAATTTGTTACAAAATTCACCTAGCATATTTGCGATAAGTACTTTTTTTGCAAGTCCTATAACAAATCTTCTAGTTCCATAGGCAAAATTTTCAAAGCTATGTTTTCTGTTAGAAAGCTCGTCCTCAATCGTTTCATATCTTACAATTGGTCCTGCAATTAGCTGTGGAAATAAAGCTACATATGTTGCTAAATTTAAGAAATTTCTTTGAACCTTAACATTTCCTCTAAACACGTCAATCTCATAAC
>VOFC01004364.1_pt1 | contig 22867 bp, 36 predicted proteins | sample 5384161 | NCBI WGS metagenome assembly VOFC01 (sample SAMN12384722, study PRJNA508395) | human gut metagenome | isolation source: healthy gut B | host: Homo sapiens | reverse complement strand
AAGTCTATGATGGCACATTCGGACGCCTGTCGCGTAATGGAAAAAGATTATGGTCAACTTGACCTTAATGATCCGGCTGTTGCAAAGCTCTTTGCGGACACAATGAAGCAAATGGGCATGGATGCGATGCATGAAGATAACAATCTTCTGTTCAGCACTTCCGATGTTGCAAAAATCCTGGCCTTTTCCCAAGATGGTTGAACAAGAGCTCGGTAAAAAAATCGAGCACGAAAACGATACCCCTGAAAAAGAGCAATCTCAGGAGCACGGACAAGACCAGGAAAGGCAAGCCAATGCCCGAGGTTGGTCTGACTATCCCGCAACGCCCGAACAGATTGATCTCACAGCTACCGTTTTGGCAGCCGATGAGGGTGTTTCGATTGATGAAATCAAGAAAGACTTTTCGGAAAACCCGTCAATCGGCGAATTGCAGATTGCTCTTGAAGCAAAAGGCCACGACACTATGGCAATCCAGCCCGACCTGAAGAATTACGCGACACCAGAACAACGAGCACAGCTGGACATGCTCAAAGATAAGGGCATCATCGGTGAAAATGAGCTTATGCAGCTTGGTAAAGTATCCTTCTCAGGACAAGGCGAGCGAAGTGCTCGAAAACCATGCGGATGCCGTAAAAATGCTCGATTCCGATGAAATCTCAAATCGAGCGGAAGCAATTCGCAGTCACGATGGAATGGATCCAGATTCTCACACCAAACAGGTCGAATCCTGGAAGGAGGATCTTTCCGCGAAAGTCGGAAATGCATTCGAGGCATCTCGTGATGCAAAAGGTCAACGCGAATCTCAATAATTTCGCTCTTCAGTGCAATTTGCGCGGCATCGCCGTACAGTTCGCCAATGATGGAGAGCTTTATTCACGGATGCCAACCAGCATCACAAGCAGGTCCGCGCCGACAACCTCGATCCGAAATTCTCCCGTAACAGCGAGGCTTTCAAAGGTCAGAAAATGTCGAAACCGTTGAAGCAAAAACAGGAAGAAATCATTAGAGCACAGACCAGCGCAATCATGAACATTCACGTGCCCACGACAGTCAGGATCATGGTGACGCGCATGGCTCCGAGAACAAAGCTAGGTAAGGTGGTGCTCCTTGGCGTCCAATAAATCAGAAAACTCCGGGCCCAATTCAGGTCGTGGTAGTTCTAATGTTGTCCGTTCTTGCCTTCTACTTCGGCAATCGGTTCGGACAAGTCTTTGATTTCAACACCATGGAGATTACCGACGGGGCGCTCGCGACGGTCAATTCGATCGTCGCGGCGCCTGCCGCTATCTCAACGGCATCCGTTCCCATGCTGTATGCAATCGGACTCGCCATTACGGTTCTCATCGTCTGGCTCTACACATTCATGTATGCCGGTAACTATCGCTATGGAGAGGAAGCCGGATCTGCGAAATGGGGCACCCTTAAAGAAGGAGTCGCCTTCAAGGATCAAACGGATCCGTCCAACAATCTTCTCTTCACGAAAAATTATGGTCTTGCCCTGAAAAAAACCGAAGTTCGACCTCGAACATGACCGAAAACCTCAATGTCATGGTTATCGGCGGTTCCGGCTCTGGCAAGACCCGTAACTATATGTAAAAACCTAATCTCATGCAGCTTAATGCAAGCTACTTTCTGACCGATCCGAAAGGAACATCCCTTCCAGAGTGCGGATATCTTTTCAGGGACAACGGTTACCGCATTAAAGTGTTCAACACCATCGAATTCAATAAATCGATGCATTACAACCCACTTAAATACGTTAAGACGGACGCAGACATTCTATCTTTCGTCAACTGCCTGATTTCGAATACCAACGGAGATAAACAGTCCGGCGGAGATCCGTTCTGGGAAAAATTCGGAACGTCTGCTCTATACCGCGCTCATCGCCTTGCTGAGACTGGTTCCCCACCGGAAGATTACTCGTTGGACGGATTATTGACGCTTCTTTCCATGGCAGAAGCCAAGGAAAACGATGAGAATTTCAAATCTCCGCTCGACATGATCTTCGATGAGATCGAGACGGGCAAAAGTTTACGAAAAAAGAAATCCGTTCTACCAAGGCCCGTCGACCTCAAGCTCCTATGCAGACGCGAATCAGACCGAATGGCAATCAGCGAGAACACGACCGACGAGTTCACTTGGCAGTCAAGCCTCATGGAGCAGTAACAATGACGGACTGTCTCCTGCACGTGAAGGCGGATTGACGTCCGATCAGGATTTCGCATTGGCAAACTATAAGATGTTCAAAGTAGCCGCCGGCAAGAACGCTGAAGTCCATCATCATCAGTTGCAACGTGCGCATGGCCCCGATGCGAATCGAGCAGGTGCGCGAACTGTTGAAATACGATGAGATGAATCTTGACGAGATGGGAGATCCCGGACAACGTACCGCTGTCTTCGCCATCATGTCGGCTACTGACAAAACCTTCTCGTTCCTGCACGCAATCATGATGTGGCAATCAATTGATATCTTGTGTCGCCGAGCGCTCCGAAATACAACGGCAAATTGCCCACGATGGTCAACTTCATCTTCGATGAGTTCGCCAACATCGGCACTATCCCAGATATCGAGCAGACGATTGCCGTCACTCGTTCTCGTAACATCGGCATTTCAATCATCCTCCAGTCTGTCGCACAGCTGGAAAGCCGCTACGATAAAAAGGCAAAAACGATTATCGATTGTTGCGATACCACCCTCTTCCTTGGCGGCAAGTCGAATTCCACCAACAAAGGAAATCTCCGAGATGATCGGCAAGCAGACGATCAATCAGAAAGACATTCGGCGAACGCGCGGACAATCCGGTTCAAGCTCGAAAAACATTCAGATCCAAGGTCGTGACTTGATTGATGCCGCCGAGATCGGCAAGATGAATCGCCGCGAGGCAATCCTGCTCATCGCCGGTACGAATCCAAAAGATTTGAAATACCCGGTCGAGCAACACCTAACTACATCTATCTCGACCCAGGTCGAAACAAGCCAGGTCAGGTCAAAACCGCTGTCTGTACGATGAACCGTTCAATATCCTGGAGGTACATGGACGAAATTAGGACAAAAGACGATACCTACGCGTCATAAATCACGCGTTTGGTATACACTGAATCAGTGCAACCGACACGGAAAAAAGGAAAGGAATTGAATGGGTGGATAAACTTATAAGAATTTTTGCCCAGCCGATAGGTTTCGCCGGTACTGCTTTTGGCATTGCCGGCCTAATCTATTCTCGGCATCTCATTGGCAAGCGGTGGAAGGCGCCAGCCTGAAAATCGTTAAAGCCATTGCAATGATCGTAGCTGGTTTTACCGTTGCAGCAGCAATGGCGCTCTATGGCTACACCGGGCATTAAGCTCATGGAATCTCAAGAATATTTAAAGAAAGAATTTAGCGTATGCTCTCTCAAATCATGACTAAGATTTCGGAGGCGTCGCAGCTTTCTCGGCGGCGTCCTCGTCGTTTTCGGTCTCGTCAATCTCGGTATGACAATCAAAGACGGTATGCAAGGCGGTGGCGGTCAGCTCGCCGGCGCCATCGCCATGATCGTCGGCGGCGGTATCGTCATCGCAGCCTCCGTTTTCCTCGGCAACCTGGACACCAGTTTCGCTGGCTAAAGGAGGAAATGCCCGATGCTTAGCGTTGCAATTCATAAGGATATCGCCGAATATCAACCGAAAGTCATCGGTAAACTTACCGGTCGTACCCTTATCTCAATCACTGTCGCATTAGGGCTTTCCATCGCTGTCGCCGTCTATATGAATCTCGTTTTGAAGATCGATCCGACCGATCACCTGGAGTTCATCTATGCGGTTTCACTGCCCTGTTGGTGCTGTGGCTCTTGGAAGCCTCACGGGCTGCCATTCGAGCAATTTGCTCTCCTTTGGCTACAGCACCAGCTCTCCGATAATCGGCTTTTTTTACAAACCGTCAATGTTTAAGAGCGGGTTCGTGAAAACGCCGGATGAGATCACGCAAAGCAGGAAAGGAAAGCTTTATGACAAATCAACCAGAAAGTTCCTTGATGGGACAAACGGACTTGAAGCCTACAGCCCAAGGGCAGGTCAGAGTCATCTATTAACGATACAATCAATTTTATCATGGCTAAGGTTGCCGCTGGCGAAATCGACGCCGCCACGGCACCGAACTGATTGCTGCCGCCCGCAAGGATTATGAAAGCAACGTTCCGGTGACCACATCTGCCCAACAGGCCGTGCAACTCCAACAAACTGCGAACCCCTTATCAAGCCGATCGCTCAGACTGCATACGCTGTACCTGAGATGGAACCAGAACAGACTCCTATTGATTATGGACAGTTCGCTACTTCGACAAACTATCCACACACCTACGATGTCGAAGATTCCTCCGATGTCGATATGGATGCACTGAGCGGTATTGCCAGCGATGTGTTCGATAAGCAGCCTCGGAAAAAGCTTTCCCGTAAAGAAAGAAAAGCCCGGAGCTAAGGAAATGAAAAAAAACTCAAAAGGAGTCGAATGCCAAACTCAAGGCGAATGCAAAGAGCAATAAGTCCATTCAGAAAGCAGCTAAAAGACCGCGATAAGGAACTCTCGAAAAAGAATGAATTTGCTCGCTACAGGCGCAAAAACCGCAAAAGACGTCACTTCATTCATCGGGTACAATCGCATGTGTGAAGACGGCATATGCGAGGTCGAGGAGGAATGTTCTCCTCCTGCATCTGTTTCGCGGACACTTCTTACCATTCTGTTCGCGAGGATGCTCGAAAGCTGTATTTACGTCGATCGCCGTCTCTACGACCAGTTTGGCGCGGACACGCTTGTTCAATTCAATATCATCAACACCGCTGCTCAAGGAACAGATTGGACATCGAAAGTTCTTCAATCCGTGCAGCCAACTGAATGTAAACGCCGCAAACGATGCCGCCGTCTTCAATGAGATCTTAAATGAGAAGATGCGGCAGGGGGTGTTTCGAACATCCGGCGTAAGATGTATCACCTTTTCGGTTTCCCGCCCCCACGGTGGACGATGCCGTTCCGAAACTCGCCCGTATTGAAAAAATCAGATCTCGCAGATTCTCACATCTATCGGTTCAAAGAGCCATGTTCTCGATGGTGCGGAAACGACTGGCACTTCTGAATAGTCAGCTCAACCCCTCAAGCCATTTAACTTCGATTATCGACGGGATATCTCCGCTAGGATGGTGCAGACGACAAAGTTGATATCGCACCGATGACACTTGATTTCAAGCCGGAAGGTCTTGCCGACTGCTTCAAGACGGGTGATATGTGGGGACAGGTTCTTGTTATCAAGAAGCTTGGTTCGAACTAACCGATCAAGCGCTTTCCGATATCACCGAACTCCGATTCCGCTTAATGTCACTTGGTTCGCACAACCTATGGATAAAGCGGCTGCCGTCGCTTTCACGCGACAGCGTTTGGCTTGGATCGATAAGGAAATCATCGAGGAACAGCGCTCGGCAGTTCAGAAAGGCTATGACTTTTCAATCCTTCCGCAGGAGCTCAAGTACTCTAAAGAGGAAACTGAAGACGTCATCGATAACCTTCAGAACAAAACCAACGTCTTTATGTTTTCACGGGACTTTTCTATACATACGCACCGACTAAAGAAGCAACTGGATAACCAGGTGCTTCCATCATCTCCGCCGCCCGCCAAAACTCCATCGAGGTCAGCACCTATGAATACCGACAGCGGCAAGGTTTCAACTCTATCTTGCCGTTAGGTCACAACCACTGCGAGATCTCCCGTATGTCCACAACTGCCGAAGTCTCCATCCTCATGCCGTTCGCAACAATGGAACTGGATGATAAGGGCGGCAACTATTACGGTCAGAACAAGCACTCTTCTAACCTGATTTTCTGTAACCGCAAGCTCCTCGCATCACCGATGGGTTTTGTTTGCGGCAAGACCGGTAGCGGCAAGGGCATGGCCGTAAAGACCGAGATGACCGGTACGATTCTCAGCAACCCGACAGATGAAATCTATATCATCGACCGTGCCGGCGAATATACGGGTATCTCAAGTCGCTACGGCGGCGTGACTTACAACTTTGCAGTCGATTCGGATACCTATCTGAATCCGTTCGATACCGTTTCCGTCGAAAGCCTCAGCCCGGATGCCCAGCTTGCCTTCAAGATCGATGCCATGCTTGCCCAAGCCGGCGCTTCGGCCGCCGAAGCAGGCCGTGATCTCGGTGAGGAAGACCAGTCGATCATCACGCGTTGCGTACAGGAGGCTTTCTTCGACGCGCGTCAACGCGGCGAACAGCCGCCCCTCCTTGAAGACTTCTACAACAAGCTGCTTGAACAGCCTGAGCCTGAGGCAAAGACCATCGCGCTGCGTTACGAGCGTTTTGTCACAGGTGCCCAGTCCTTCTTTAACCAGCAGAGCAACGTCGACTTCAAGTCTCGTATCGTGGATTTCAATTTGAAGGACTTGCCGGACTCGATGCTCGTCTTCGGTCTAATCAACGTCTGCGAGGCAGTTCGTAATCGTATGTACTTCAATGCGAAACGCGGAGTACGTACATGGCTGTATGTCGAGGAGATGCAGTCCATGTTCGCTTACCCGACGGTGCTCAACTACTTCTCTCGCTTCTCGAATGAGGGCCGAAAATTCGGACTTTTGCTGACAGGTATCAGTCAGAACGCCGTGGCAATGTTAAAGAACAAGGCCGCACAAAATCTTGTCCTGAATTCCGACTTCCTGCTTCTGCTCAAGCAGTCTCCGCTCGACCGTGCCGAATGGGTACGCCTGCTCGGTCTTTCCGAACAGGAGGAGGAGTTCATCGACGAATCTGTCGAGCCGGGCGATGGTTTGCTTATCGCCGGCGGTGCGCGTGTCCCGATTCGCGGTAAATTCCCGTCCGGTAACGTACTCTATGACCTCTTCTCGACGAACCCGAATGAGGCTGCCGACAAGAAGCGCATGCAGGAATTTGCAGCACGCGAAAAAATCCCGCCTTGGATAAAATTAGCTGAAAAGGAAAGGAGCTGACAAGATGAGAGCAGACGATTTCGTCACAGGTGATTCTGCAAGAGGAGCTGGACAAAGCTCTCTTGTTGGTACCGAAACAACGAATGCAGTCAACACTGGTCTTGTCGGCTCCGCCACTGCAATTGCCAAAAACATGGTCATCGGCGGCACTGAACTCGGTGATGTCGACAAGATGTATCAAACTGGCAAATCGGCTATAAAAGGATCTGTAGGTGCCGCGCGTGTCGGTTCTGACCTTGTGAAAGACACCGTTGACACGGCAAAAAAACAACGGCTAAGGCTTTTAAAGCAGGGCTTAACGGCGAGGATATCGATCTTTCCGGAACAAAATCACGTTCCGGAAGTAATCTGGCGAAGGGTACGAAAAAAGCTGCCAAGGAAGGATTTCGAGCCGCAAAGCGTGCCGCCATCAAGGATTCCGAACTTGAGGATGTGGACAACCTTTATCAAGAAGCAAAAGGATTAAGCAAAGCGGCTGTCAGTTCTACAAAAGGCGCCGTCAGCAATACCCGTAAATCTTGGAAGATGCTAAAACGCTCAACCGCGCGAATTAAAGCCCTTTCGAGAAAACGATTCACCGCCGGCGCCGGCAACAAGTTCAACCAGCAGATGTATCGGTATATGCGTTCAGCCGCGTACCAATCTGTTTCCACCGGCGGTGGAATCATCAATACAGCAAAGAACGTTCTTTCTTATGCATACTGGAGCGTACGCATGGCAGCAAATGGCATCGGCGCAATTTTGGGTGCCTTGTTCGGCGCCATAGGTGTGCTTATTATTCCAGTGATCATCATAATCGCCGTCATTTGCACTATTTCTGGTGGAAGTAAAGGCGAAAATGCATCCGTGGGCTCTTTGACTGGTGACGAGGCCACGATAGCGCAATACCTTATCGACAAGGGTGTCGATCGCACCCATATAGCTGCAATCATGGGAAATATGTTCCAAGAGTCGGGCTGTCACCCTACTGCTTTGAACAGTTCATCCGGGGCCTATGGAATCTGCCAGTGGCTTGGTGGACGAAAGACTGGTCTGGAAAACCTTGCCAAGGAAAAAGGCAAAGATATGTCCGACCTTTCCGTTCAACTTGACTGGTTCTGGGAAGAATTCGCTGAATCGTGTTCGGGATGGAATAAAAGCAAAGTATAAGGTTTTTTGCCCAGTCCGATCTCAAACAATGTGTCTATCTTTTTCAGAAGCCAGTTTGAGCGCTGCGGAGAAAGCGAAGCGGCCGACGCGAATCGTTTGGCGCAGGCTCAGCGTATCTACGATGCACTGGGAACCAGTAATGGAACTAACGGAATTGACGGAAACGGTCAGGATTTAAAGAAAGCCACCAGAAGGCAAAAAAGACGTAGTTAATGCCGCCAATACAACTAAGTCCCCAGGACAGGGATGGTGTGCTGCCTGGGTCACGAACGTCTTCCAGAGCGCCGGTATCGGTTACTTTGGGGAAACGCTTGCGATATGTGCCGCGCTTACTGCACCAGCACTAACGTTCGGGATTTAAAAGTTGGAATGATCATCGCTGACGTGTCACATCCTGGAACAGGCGATGCGGGTCGTCTTTATGGGCATGTCGGAATCTATATCGGCGATAATAAGGTCATCAGCAACGAGGGGCTATTACCATCAAGAGCCTTCAAGAATTTGTCGGTTTTTATGGAAAGGGTACTGGATGTAAATGGGGATGGCTCGGCGGCGTCGATCTATCTAAATAAAAGGAAAGGAATAAAAGCATGCGAGACATCTGGTTTTTAATAACAGACCATAAGGGAATCGTGAAAATCCTTGCAATCCCTAATCGCTATTTTTCTGCGTCGTGTCCATCGGTGTCAGTTCTTATACGTCTACGATGAAAGTTCAGGAACAGCAAGAACAACAGGCGAAAAAAAAAAAAAAAAAACAGATCAAAAAACAGCTCAGTAAAACTGAAAAAAGACCAACAGAAAACCATCGATGAATATGATGATGCAACAGCGCAATTTTCTGCCTTGCTGTCCTCTAATGTCTGGGCAACTTACAGCGGCACCGGAAGAACGCTATATTTCACAGACTCGTCAATCATTATCGCTGATCCGGAAGCTGATCCATCTAAAGTTGAAAAGCCCTTTGTCATCAAAGGCCTTTCAACTGAAAAGGTCGATGTCGGTGAGATGAAAAATCTCACTAGGTACAATTGCGCCTATGAATCAGACGATGATAAAACCAGAGTATTGACCGTCGATAAAAACGATGACGGTACATATTTCAAGATGTCTATTGATGTGAAAAACAGCGGCACGAACGAGGAATATGTAAGAACTCAAGCCGCTGGTACTTTTGATATCGACGGCATTAGTGAAGATATGTCTGCTTTGCTTGGCGATTCGAGAAGCATCATTGAAGATTTTCTACGCGAGCAATGTGCTCTCTATTATCCGACCGCGGTCGAAGCCGAGTGCAACGGTATCCTTACCCGACTTCAACGCTAACGAATATAGGGTTGATTTTTCCCTGAAAGACACGGAAGACCAGCAGCTTACGGGGGATTACTGTGGTTTACCATCTGAGCACAAAACAATGTGAACTGATGTAAAGGAGGAATTTTATGTTTAAAAATAAAAAATAGTACTTTTCTCCTTGTTCTACCTCTGGTTGCTGTTTTGGTTGCTCGAAAGTAGCCCTTGCAGATGACGACTCCGATTGGGTCAAAATATCCCAATCATTGGCGGCGTTGTTGACTTTGCTTCGGATCCAGGTGGATGGATTACCGATCGTTTTGCTGAAGGAGCTGAGTTCTTTTCAATGATGGTCTTCAAAATATCAAGACTACTTCTACAAAATCGATTCTTGGAAAATCATTCAATAATCTTCTGGGCAAGAAAACAGGCACCTTTTACAGCACGGTTAGCTTTGTTAATAAGTCAGTCGTCATGCCAACAGCAGCTTCCATCCTAAGCCTTGTGATGTTGATACAATTGATAAAAATATCACAGCGTATTGATGGAACAGCTACCTTACCAGCAATTAAAGACATTGTCTTTTTAATTATCTATGCGACGATCTTCATTTGGCTTCTCAAAAACTCATTGAAGATCTGCGCTGGAGCATATGATCTATTTAACGAAATGATTGGTAAGATCAATCAGTCGACCGTTGATGAATTAAAAACTGTCACAATAGCCGATTCTTGTAAAGAGAGTTTTGGAGCGGTAATGGTATATGGGTTCAGAGCATGATATTCGATTTGATCACGATTATCATCAAGGGCTCGGTTTCGGTCATGTGTTATATGCGAGCAATGCAACTATATGTTATGGCTGCGTTCTCACCGCTTCCGTTTGCGCTACTTGGATTCGACGAAACAAAAACTATGGAGTATCTTTCTGCAAGAACTTCTTAGCGACATGTCTTGCAGGCGTAATATTCTTTTGCAATGGGACTTTTCCCAAACCTGCTTTCAGGCTTTAGCGGAGGAGAAATATCCGGCTTCAAGGGCGATATGTGGAGCTCTGTATGTGCATCTGTTGCTCTGATGCTAATCGTAATTAAATCCGGCACAATCGCGCGTGACGTTTTTGGCGGATAACTTATTAACCAGGGAGGTGTAGCATCATGAACGATGGAAATGATAAGCATGAGGGAGCTTGGTGGGGAAATCTCAAAACTCTGAAACCCTCTCAAGTGCAATCTGATTACAGTTATGTAGATGAGGATGATCGACGTAAAAGTTCATCATTATTGCAGCCGTTATCGGTATTGTTCTAGTGCTGCTCCTCGGTGGCGTGACTGCTTTTACCGTTCTTTCAAGTAATAAAGGTCACGACTCAGATACAAAAAAAAGAACAAACGCAGACCCAGAAGAAAGAGACCTCGACTGAGAATGCAAAGAAGAAAAAATCCACTGAAAAGAGTGCTGTCTCCGTCATGGTGACAGCTGACGGAGCTGCTGAGGATTCTAAGGCTTCCGTTTCGGTTTCCGAAAAGGGTAAGAACGGAAAGATTGTTGTCAAAGATATTTCCGTTGCAGTCAACGACGAAGTCAAGATCTGTACTCTGCCGAAGGCAAGTATTTGCTGACCGTTGAGTCGGCACCGGACGGTTATGATAAGCCAGCAAAAAGCACCAGTTTCACCGTCAAAGGTAATGGGAAAAGGTGTCAGCTTTCGCTTTTTAGCCAAACATGTCGATAAGACTGCCAAGAGCGGTGAGTCTGAAGATAATGCCGAAGCGACTCCGGCAGACGGGGCTTCGCAAAACCAGGACGCTTCTTCTGACGGTCAAAATCAGAATAATCAGGCAGAAAATTCTTCTGCCGATATGAATAGTGGTACTTCCGCTCCATCGTCTGGTAACGGACAGCCCTCTTCTACTTCGACGCCGACAACCACGAAGACTATCCATCATCCCGCCGAGACGATTAGGATCGCGATCTGCGACACATGCGGGGCGGATATCACTGATGATATCGAAGGTCACAAGAAGTCAACCGGCCATCCGTGGTACCACTACGATGCGAAAGTGGTCAAGGAAGCCTGGGATGAAACGGTGACCGTGAACTAGATGAAATTCGCAAGCGCTTGCGAATTTGAAAAAAAAACAGGGCACCCGACCGAGGTGCCCTTTTCCGGCATCGAATGGTAGAATCTTACCAAGCATCAAGACGCAAGGAGGTACCCCCGTATGAACGAAATGCAAGCCCACGGCCTTTTTAATCCCCGTCGGATCGAAGCCGTTCGAGGTTTGGATCGATAAGAATAACTCGCTGGCCGAACTGCAGGACCTCGTCAACGGCAACGTTGATGTACTGAGCGTCCTGGTAATGGGGTTGACCTGTGGGTCAATGAAGAAGGTTTAATCAACGGCAGCCAACCCAATCGCGCCATCTATGCGACGAAGCATATGGAGGAAGTCGGATATCTCGACCAGCTGACGTTTGGTCATCCGGTCAGGAAGGGGAGCTCTATTCGCTAATCTGCGGTGATTTCGTCGCATTCGGTGTCGACGAGGAAGGCGAAATCGCAAGCCTTCCTTAGGAGACGATCGACAAGCTGAAAGAGACTTTTGCGGACCCGTCCACCGGTTACAAAGAGTATATTCACATTAAGTACGGCATCGAACCGGATCGATATCAGCTTCAGAATGAGCACGCCGCCGGCGACAAGCATGAGAAATCTACGAAGTCTCTCGCCGAAGTCGCTACAGAAGCCAGGGAGAGTTCATTAGTACTCAGCCAGGACGAGGGGCAACCACGACGACAGCGGTAGCGATATCGGCAATTCGCGTCCAATCGACCGTGAGTATCCAATCGGTCACTAATCAGAACTGTATGAATCGTTTTAAAGAAACAAGGCGGTGAAACGATGGAATCCAACAAAGTCAAAGGCCTGATCTTCCCCTGTCGGTGGGGGAGGCACAGGTCTTTCTCGCCGACAGGGGACAGACCATATCGAGACATCCGTGAGGCAGTCCAAGGCGAATATGACGAACTCGGTGCCACGTTCGCCGATGTGGATATCTATGTGAATGCCGCCGGTGCAGACAGTTTGCTGCCAAACCGCGCCATCAACCCCCCGATGCCTTCATGGATGACTCGGGCTTCCTGTCTGAAAAGAGCCTCATCGTCGGAACAAACGACGGTAAGCCCTTCTCTCTCATTTTTCGGCAATATCGTCGCCCCTCTCACGTGATGAGACCGGTGAGCTTATCGATATGCCTGCCGATATCGAGACGGAGCTGAAAGAGTCACTTAGCGATCCCCTGGACGGATATGATTTACGGTTCCGCGAGGCCTTCGGCAGATATCAGAACTGGGACCTAAGCCAAGCCCAGGCCGCCGAGATCGCCGGCTTGAGCCAACAGGCATTCTCCTATCATGTGAACAAGATCACGAATGCACAGATACCCGAGGAAGGGGATTGAAACCCCTTCCCAAGGGATTCGACCGTCTCTACAGCGAGTATAAGAACGGAGACATCTCGGCAAGATCCGCCGCGACGAAGCTCGGCATCACGCATCCGACGTTTCTCAAATATGTCAAGGAATGCGATGTCCGCCTGCATAAGGACGACCTCGTGCAAACCCACAATCCGCGGGGACTCACGGAACGCCATGCAGCGGCCACGGATGCGGCAAGGAATCTGAACCATGACCAGGACGCACCTGATTCGCCATTACGGGACAGATAGACGGCACAAACACGGGGACTCGCCGCTTCGGTGAGCCCCCGTGCCCTTCTACACGATACCTTTTGCAGATGACATACCGTATCCGTCATCGATATATAGGCGAAACGCAGCCAAAGTGGTAGAATCTTACAAAACACGCCGCCGGAACGGAGGGTAACATGCAAACCGGAACGAAGAAAAACCCCTGATCGCTTCCAGAACTACTTCTGCCCTGCCGCAGCCAACGATATCGTGCACCATGCCTACGCATGGATCGTCAAAAAGAACCGAACATGCAGCCGAAATTCCTCTACTGCCGCGCTATCGACGATCCAGCCAACGACCGCGGATGGAATATCATCGCGGAGGTCTGGGAACGCGATGTTCTCGGCGGATGGGGCATCTCCTCTTCCACCATGCATCCCGAATTTGAAGACACCGCCGACGGATATGTACTTGCCGAGAATATGCCCGGAACGGTAGCCTCCCTGCCTTACCAGGTATTCCGAGAAGCGGTCAATGAACATGACACGAATTACCTGATCGCCCTCGCCATTGCTATCGATGCCCTGCCGAAAGATTCCACTTACGACAAGGCATCTGAAACCATCCGTGCAAACGCCGACATCGATATCGCCGAGCGCCGCAAGAGCGTCCTTCCCGACCAAGCCGGCCTCGCTGCCAAAAAGGCGTCCTGTATCGAGTCGCTTGCGCACATCGGCGGCAATGCGCCCGTTTGCGGACAGAATGAAATCGCCCGGTAAAGGAGAACCGATATGAGTGAAATCAAGACGAAAATCAGAACCTACAACGACGTCATCGATCTGTTCGGCGAAGAGAAAGCTGCCGATATGCTAAGCGAGGCGCTTGACTGGTCGACAATCAATCCGAAAAACGATAAGAAGAATATCATGGAGCGCAAGCCACTCCTCCTCGATCCGTATATGACATACGAGGACGAGGATTACTGCAAGCATATCGTCGCCGGATTCCTCGGTGACCGCGACCTCGACTGGGCGAGCGGATTTATCGACGAGGAGAAAATCAAGAACGGACAGGTAATGCCGGCCGACCTCAAGTCGGCACTCTCTATGGCACTCGACAACGAGCTGTCCACATCCTGGGCCTTTCTGGATGCCCTTTCCTCCCAGTGCGCGGAAATCTTCAATAAATTTGCCGGATATATCGAATCTGCCGGCCTTGCCCGCGGGGGTCCTCGTGCCCGGAGAGTATGAGTTGGACCACGATGCGCTGAACGCAGACGTCTCCGAGAGATTCAATATCCAGTATGGATTCCAATGCGACCAGATGATCGATGCCATGCAGTTCGATATGACGCTCATTCTGACTGAGAAGGTCGACAGCATGGACGGATACAGGCTGATCCAGAGCGTATGCGACTGGCGCGAAGAAAACCTCGAGGCTATCGAGGACGCAGAGAACAATTTAGATTATGGCAAAGTGCCCAGCTACGTGGCTTACGAACGTCCGGCGGATATCGGTACGACAATCATCGATGAGCTGTGCGCATCGCAGGGCACCGCTGTCGAGAAACTGGTGAACTATCCGACCACTAAATTCGAACGCACCATGCGGGACGAGCTTTTCGAAGCATCGGCGGTAAACGAGACGACTATTTCCCTTATGGCTAAAGTCCCCTCTTCCGTCTTCCTCGATGCCGTGGCATGCATGGACTCACGCTATGAGCGGACACACAGTCGATACCGGTCATGCTTTTATCGTCTCCCCGGAACATACGAACCGTATATCGGTATCCACGATCCGTCTACGGCGCGGGTTATATGATGGTCGACCTCGATAAACCATTTGAAATCCCGATGAACCGTATCTGGATCGCCATGGATGACTACAAAGGTCCTGAGACCAAGGAGGGTCTGCGCGGAATGTACCACAGCCCCCAAGATGTCAGTGCCTTCAGCGACCCTTTCTGCGGTTCCGTCAGCGTCACGCCGACTCGCGATGAGAAACAGGAACCTGCAAAGAGCGGTCTAGAAGCCAAGCGCGATGCATGTGCCATAAGCGCCGCTCATCTCGACGGCCCAAACACGGAAATCCCCAATGGCAAGAATATGGAAAGGGAATAGCCGATTATGGAATACAAAGACATCAAGACAGCAGACGAGCTGGAAAGCTGGTATGCGGAGAAGGAAGATATCCTCGAGGGTCATGTCCGCGATTATGCCGTACCATTCGGCAACGTATACCACCTGGATTCCCCAGGCTACGTTTCAGAAGAACGTTGGTGCGATACCCTTCCTTCTGACCGGGAACGCTCGACCTTCATGGCCTTGCAGAACGGTGTGTCGACCAAGGAGATCATTGAACATAAGGATGAGTTCGGCTGGATCGACCGCATGGCGATTTCGTCTGTCGCCGATGATTACGCCGAGTGCTACATGACACAGGCAGGTCCGGATTACCTGGATGAACAGGAAATCATGAACGTGCGCGAACAGTATCCTGAGCTTATCGACTCTAACGGAGAGATCGTCTGGAACGATCCCGATTTCATGAAGCGCGGAGTCACGTTCGATGTGGAAAACTTTGGGGAGAAATATAAGCTCGAGCTCGTCTGCGACAGTTATCTCGATAACGGCAGCCTCTATGTCGGCGCTTACGACGTCACGCCGGAAAGCGATAATTTCGAGAGAGCGCTGGGCAGATATCTCCGTCAACCTAAACAATCCATGCCAGAACGACAGGACTGTTTTCCTCGACATGAACAACCTGTATAACCCGGCAATCATCGAGGCTATCTATGGGCTCGGAACCGTGGAAGGCATCGTCTCCCATTCCGGTTTCTGCTCCTATCCGGCATTCACGTTTGACGCCGACGTGATCTCCCAGATGCGCAACACGCAAGAATTCATGGATGCGAATACCCCCGACGACTATAAGCTGGTCGCCGTGAAGGTAGGCTATAACTTCGCGCTCGTTCCGAAGATCGAGCTCTCCGGTATCGAGACGAACGCCACCGAGACCATCGTCGATATTTCCGGTAAACAGTATGGCCTTCTCGCCGGCAGGACCTTCGAGGATTCGCAGAAACTCGATGCCGTCCTCGATGCATTTCCGGAGTACGCGATTAAGGACTACAAGGTACCAAATAAAAATCAGCGTATTCATCATGCCTGTCCAGATGTACTGGAAGGATGACCCATCTGAGATTATCGAGACGAATTTCAGTTTCGAGGACACCTGCGGTCTTGCCATCGACGATAGCGTTACGTTCTCCGGCTATACCCAGAATGAACTCGTGGACATGATCGGCAGGGAAGACAACGGGGAAGACTTCGTCATCACCGGTGTGGGCGCCGGGCACTATGTCGGCACCTGCAAAAAGGAACCGTCTAAAAACAAGAGCGTTTCCGAAAAACCTGCAATGCAAGAGAGTCGTCGGGGGCGCCTCGATGCGGACCGAAACGTCGACAGGAGCGATATTGCAAAAGACAAGGAGGTAAAGTAGCCATGAGCAGCAACAATCCCAACCGCGTCTACCTCGATACGGAGACCACCGGCCTGCATCCCGAGGAGGGCGACGAAATCCTGTCGCTCACTATCGTAGATGCCAATGGACGGCTTCTCTTCGATGAGAGGTTCAAGCCGAAACACAAGAAGGGAGTGGCCGGAAGCCCAGGCGGTGAACCACATTTCCCGGATGACGTGGAACACCTGACCACTATCGATGCCTATATGGAACAAATCTGCCGCATCCTCGACCGTATCGCCGACGAGATTGTTGGCTACAACATAGCCTTCGATATCGGTTTCCTGAAGGCCGCCGGCGCCACCATCAACCCCGATGCCGCAATCATCGACACCATGCAAGAATTCATGGATGCCTTCGGAAACTCAAATACGGGACATAGATACCAACCGCTCTCCATGGCAGCTGAACGTCTCGGCTACAACTGGACGAGCGCCCCGCATGGCTCGCTTTCCGACACCCTCGCCTGCCTTGCCGCACAGAAATGCGTCGACGACCATAACTGGTGTGTGGAGAACCTTGAGCTTACCGAAGACGCTATCATGCACGCCAAACCGATTGAGAATGGTTCAGAGGGGCTTCCAAAAAGACTGCTGGGACCTCAACCCCGGAGGCCGCCTGTTTGCCGTCACGGAGCCGATTCTCCATCGGCTCCAGAGCTCTGCGAAACTCTGCGCACGAGCCGGTACCACCACCCAGTTCACGCGCATGACCGTCAACCAGTGGTTCGACAAAGCGGAACGGTCACAGCGAAGCCCGCTCGGCCGGTCTGTAGATATCGGACGCGCGGCAAGTGCCTTGAACAGCCAGCATGAGCATGCGGAAGTTCCACAGGACCTTACAAAATAAGCAAAGGAGAACCAACATGGACGATTATAAGAAAATCCCGTTCGATGATCCGGACCTCTGTGTGCCGGATCTCGATGATTTCGACCAGATGAAGGAATTCTTCCTCGATTGCGCGGCTGAGTATTTCCGCTACCTGTCATCGGATGATATGGAAAAAGATGCTCGCTGCGCTCGAAACGTGTCGACGTACTCGCGACGCCGACAGATGATGTATTTATCTCCGTAAGCCCGGACGCCGTACTGAGGCAATATCCCCGATATCACGATCGACGAAGCTATCCAGATCCGCGATAACGCATGTGAAAACATCTGGGAGTCCGGTGGACAGTCCGATCTCGATGAAATCGTCTGGGACCAAATCGGTGCGGAATATAAAAGTATCAAGTCCGATTCCCACCGTGGACTTTCCGATGTAAAGGATGCAAAAAGCGAAGCAGGCTGTCCCACGTGAATGACGATCGCAAAAAACTTGATGCGGTTGCACTAGATATGCAGGAAAAAATAGAACTTACCGTCGAGCTACAGGGAGGAACGATATGGATGGCTATACGCTTAACGCTGCGCGAACGATTCGCGAATACGAATCCTCGATCCAGCGCCCGAAAGCGGAAAGAACGATCAACGACTCGATTCTCTCCGCTTTGCTCAGAGGAGACGAATTGCCTGAAATGGACGTCAAGGCAATCAGACAATATGGGATACAGTGTTCGGAATATCTGGATTTCGGTTACGATGTCGATGCAAGCCTGAGCGGCATGCTATCACCGCACGCCGTTCTGGAACCCCGACCCAACACACCGTATGTATTCAGGAGAGCCGGATTCGACAATCTGCCCTTCATCTATACGCAAAGACATCTCAGGGAATGCAATCGCCCCAAAAAGAGGCTGACAACCATCAGCATGGGCTTACCATCGAGCAAATCAAATCGCTTCCGGAAAAGCTCGAAGAGCCGGTAGTCGTTTTCGACCAGCCGAACTATACGGTAAACGGTAGATCGTTTGAGGGGCAAAGGCGTCGCCGCCGTACTCGATATGTACGACCCTGACGGCGTCCCGGTCATCGCATACTTTTTCCCAAACGGGTATGGAACCAAGACGAACGATAACGGCTGCAGCAATGTGATAGCCAGCCTTTACGGACGTGACAACTTCACTTCATATCTCGCGCGTGCTGCAAACGAGAAAAAGATCCTGTATATCGATTCTGAGAAATATGAACAAATGGAAAAGAGCTACCCTGCCATGGTGGGACACGATTCCCTCCGGCGCTTGCAGCTCTTTCAATGGATATTATAATACCTTCATCCTATATTTGCAAGATGAAAGCGGAAATAAATCCGAAGCTGTCCGATCGCGAAAGGGAACATAATTCCTTAACCGCACCATGCATTTCAAGGTCGCGGACAGCAGGCGAAATAGGCTCGCGCAAGATAGGGATAGACCGCGCAACATCACTCTCAGATATGACGACGACAACCGCGATTCGCAGTAAAACCATTGAAAAGGAGAATTAAGAAATGAACACGCTTGGCCTGGTAAATGTCTTAAACAACGATGGAAACGTACTGATCGATGTGGCTCAGATGGCCGATAACCATATCCAGAACGCCGCCATCCACAATGCGCTGGCTGAATGGAACGAAACGGACGATCCGTTCTCGCCTGAAACGACGCAAAGGCTGATCGGTAAACTCAAAGGCGAGATGCCGTCGCTTATCGCATGGCTGTCGGAAGGAACTATCCAAAGAGCAGCCTGGTGCCGGAACTGTTGGCTTATGTGAAGATGCCCCATCCGCTCCAGGTCTATAAGAACCTCGATCTGGATATCACTATCGAAGATTCCGAAAAAGGGCCTGCATTCGATGTAAAAGCTCTCCTATGCGGGCAACGCGGAACATTTCAAATACGCCCACCTGCCCGTTGAAACAGATAAGACATCCGTCGTATTGAGCATCATCGACGCGCATGATGACCTGCAACTGAAAAACGATCCGGAGCATCCGGTTACAGGGAAACGGTCGAAACGAACTATTCAAAACTCACGGACCTCATCGGGAAAGACGGAATCGACTCGATCAGGGACTTCCATGAGGGCGTGGAGACCGGCAAGTATTTCTCGGATATGGAATTTGACCTAAAGACCCGGATCCCTCCGCGAAACATATTCTAGAGTGCCTTGGATCCCTGGAGAAACCCGTTCAGAAAGCGATGGATAATTTCGCACGGGTAACCACCTTCCGCAATCTCGCGAAAAAGAACCTCCTGCGCGAAGCGACCCTGTTTACCTCCGGCGTGCTAGAGGAAAAGAACGGCCGCCTGATCGTCCCGCAAGGATATAGGCCCGGAATGTCTCGTGAGGAATATCAGGCATGGCATCCATCGGCGAGGGGAAACACCGCCATCTCCGTGGATACGGCGATCTCGGCAAAGCAGCTCGGAAAGCTGGAAGCGATTGCAGCATCCCAGAAGCCACAGCAGATCGTCATGGATGTCCTCTTCCTCGACCCAGGTGACCATCTGTCTCAAAAAATCGGATCCCCGAGACCCGATGGACGGGGCGTTTGTCGATGAAAGCCACGTCGCGGTACCGATCAGCCCGGAATTCGCGTCAACCGTGGCTTCGGATATGAAAGATTCAATCGATGCCAAGCTGGCCGGCAAACGCACTAAATGCGACATTTCCCAATGGCATACGCTCGGGAAACAGGCCCGCGACATGCTCGCTGAGAACAGTAAACACGACCGCTCTCTCGCTGCCGTCAGGGATGCCAAGACGGCCGTTGCCGACAAGGTCAACGAAGGGCATCAAGTTAGTTCCGTGCACGATAATCCGAGTCATTAAAGATTAAAGGCTGAACAAATTTTTTGATTGAAAGGACCTTCCATGTAAGAAGCAATACTGTGGGCATTAGCAAGACACAAAACGCTGACCGTGCAGCGCACATCGAGCATATTGAATGAATGTATATGGACATGGTATAATAATATTATGGAGGTAAAAATACTATGTCTACAATCGCTGAGGCTGAAACAAGCTGTTAAATTCAATGTCTTCTATGCGAAAAAAAAAATGTTGTGGATAGCATCTGGAAAGAGGCAATCATTGAAGGTGTCAATATCACATACCCGCAAGCAAAAGTAATCGTTGAGCACAACCAAACCGTTGAAGGATTGACTGTCACCGGAACAATTACCGTCTACAATCTTAAACTTGCTTGAATTATCTCTTTGAGCATTTAAACTCACTTGTAGATTTTGAGTTTGTTGCCAAAATAAATTCCATTTTGGGTGCATCGCTTGTTCATAACGCTGGATGTATTCGTAACATACCAGTAGGTATCAGTGGGACCGCCTGGCAACCGGAAATGCCGGACTTCGATACTGCAAAAGCCACTATCGAGAAAATTGCGAATATGGAACCTGGGAGAGAACGGGCGCTTAAGATGTTCGGCTATCTTTGTCGCTCCCAACTTTTTAGTGATGGAAATAAGCGAACGGCACAGCTCGTGGCAAACAAGATGTTGATCGCTGACGGGCGCGGAATCTTGGCGATTCCACCAGAGTGTAAACATGACTTCGGTGAAAAGCTCAAGCGCTTCTACGAAACAGCGGATGATTCAGAATTGCAGAAATTCTTGATTCAAACATCAATTTACAATTAAGAAAGACAGGAAGCTGATTTGGTCAGCTTCCCGTCTTTTCTTAATGTTTGTATGCAAGAACAACCCTTTTGCTTAATTTAAAATAGATTCGTTGTAGTAGAAACAACTAATGAAAGGAAAGCAATAATGGAATTGATTCTGCCGAGAAGCCTAGCGCTGCACGAAATTTTGCAAAAAGCATTGGGTGGAAAAAACCGGTAATTATGCCGGAACTGAATATAAAATTACCAATCTGCGCGGACACGTTATGGGGCTGTTGCTCCCGATAAACAGGTTCCTACTGAAAAGGTCGAGTTCTATAAGAGTTGGGATCTTGAAAATCTGCCGTGGAATCTCAACGATTTTGCATGGAAGAAGGGGATCCTAAGCGGATGCAAGGACATCATTTCCGGTCTTAAAGATGAGCTGAAAGAGGCCGATTGCGTCGTGATCGCAACGGATGTCGACCCGTCCGGCGAGGGCGAACTGCTCGCCTGGGAGGCTTTGGAGAAATGCGGTTGGAGAGGTACGACCAAGCGGCGTACTTTGCCGACGAGGCGCCGGCAAGCGTGCAGAAGGCTTTCAGGGAACGCAAGACCCTTCCATCTATGGACAAGGACGGCGACTATGTGAAGGCAGTCGTCCGCGAGCGCTGGGATCTCGCGAGCATGCAGTTCACCCGTGCGGCAACACTCGTAGCGCGAAAAAAGGGGTTCCGAACGGTCGTACGCCAGGGCCGGTTGAAATCGGTCATGGTCAAACTGACCGGTGACCAGTTGAAAGCCTATAACGAATATGTCCGCAAGCCGTTTTACGAGGCGCGTTTCAAAGACGAAAACGGCAACATCTTTGCCAGAAAAACCGACGACCCCCGAAGATATCCGGTTCGATAGCCCCGATCAGGTAGACCTTTCGCAGTTGCACGACAGCGCTGTCGTAGAGGATTCCAGGGGAAGAAACACACTGCCCCGGAAAACTCCTCGACCTCGCCGGCTGTCCGCTATCCTCGCGAAGCAGGGGTTCAAGCCGGCAAAATGTCCTGAAGACATATCAGGAGATGTACGAAAACCAGATCGTAAGCTACCCGCGTACCGAGGATAAGGAGGTCACGCCGGAACACCGGCGAATTGCTTCCGCTTGTCGATAAGATTGCCAGCGTGGTCGGTGTGGATACGTCTCTGCTCTCCCATCGCGCCGCAAGGAAGACACATGTCAAGGAAGGCGGGGCGCACGGCGCGAACAGACCGGGAATCAATGTTCCCGAATCCCTTGCCGAGCTTGAAAATGGTTACGGAAAAATCGGTTCCGCGATCTATTCCGTACTTGCCAAGAACTATCTAGCGATGCTCGCTGAAGATTATGAATATGAGCTGATCAAAGGCCATGTAAGGGACTTTCCCGAATATGTCGGGCAGACCCAGATCCCAATCAAACCAGGGTTCAAGGCGATTTTCGATTCGGACTCTTCTTCTACCGAGAAATCGGAAGGGAGGAGGCGGAGAACGCCTGCGGTTCACGGCCAAGGTCGCCTCCCCGTATGTGCACGAAGGAGCCAACAAACGCCCGCAAAAACCGACAATGAAATGGCTTACGAAGAAGCTCGAGAAATATAACGTCGGTACCGGCGCCACCAGAACCAGCACGCTTGCGGAAATCACCGCCAATGAAGAACGCGCCCCTCATGAAGCGGAAAACAAGGGCGCACTCACCGCATGACGAAGTGCGGCGAGGT
>VOFC01004012.1_pt1 | contig 22873 bp, 53 predicted proteins | sample 5384161 | NCBI WGS metagenome assembly VOFC01 (sample SAMN12384722, study PRJNA508395) | human gut metagenome | isolation source: healthy gut B | host: Homo sapiens | reverse complement strand
ATCCACAGATGCTTTCGTGGTTTCGTTATGTTGACCGTGTTTACGGTGTCGGAGAATATGGATGTATTATTGGAATCTTTTTGATGATAACGTTTATATTTGGGTATCTTTATCATGCTCGGTAACGCGTAAAAAGTATACTGCAATTTAGAAGGGGGGAAAAAGCTTGATGGGAATTTTAGCAATTAGTGAATACATACGGCATGGAAAGCGTAATGTGTTTATTGTGTTTCAAATGGCAGCACTTTTGTTCGTGCTGTGTGTGTCTGCATCAACACTTTTGGCGGAATATCGTCTGTATCGCCCGTTTGCACAATTGAATCACAAGGAGGGGCTTTATTTATCCGCATCGGGATACCATGGTGCAAATCCGAATGCTATCGCAAAGGGCATGGAAAAAGTTGATTATGTTTTTTGGCAATTGGTACGCAGAATTTGCTTTCCAAAGAAGCTGCGAATGGTATTAATGTTGCGGTATATCCGAATCAAATGATAGAAGATTATCAGCCGGATTTGGCAGAGGGGGATTGGTTTTTCGGACAAATCTTTGGAGAAAAGACTGTATGCCGGTTGTGGTTTCTCAAAACCCATACGGATGGAAAAAGGTTCTAGGATATCGCTTGATTATGGAGATGAGCAGGGAAAGCCGCATACAATTTCCATAAAAGTAGTTGGTGTATTAGATGAAGGAGCGCAAATCCTTGGACATGATTTTGGACAGGGAAATCGTTTATATTATGATTACCGTGATATTTTTTCTACATATCGGTATGAGCAGGAACAAACGGTATTGTTTCTAACATCAGAAACAGGGGCTAAATCAGTGAATATGCCGGTTACATATGACAGGGAACATTTTATTGTCTATAAAGACGGCATCAGTCGTACAGAGAAAATAGAAATAACATGGTATTAAAGGATAATCTTGGTGAGTTATCTCAAGATTCAGCGTTAGATGCAAATTTGGAAACATTTATGGCGAGTTCAAATCATGAAATGATTCGCAAGGTCATGATGTATTTGCCGGTTTTACTGAGTGTATTGATTATTACTATTGTAAGTTTAATTAATGTATGTACCTTGAATATGGCAGATGATTTATATCATAATGCTGTGTTTAGTCTGCTTGGACTGCCATGGAAAAAGTGTAGTTGTTTTTCCTTAGTACAGAGTCTGTTTAGTGCATTTTTGTCTGTTGTGCTGTTTTTTCTTTTTCTTAGCAGTTACAGCAAAACTACATCTGAAAATTACGTGTATGTGAATTTTTCTGTTCCGGTACTTGTGCTTTTAGGTGGTGTAATTGTGCTGCTTTGTGCCATTCATTTTATTGTGCCATATCAAATTTTAAGGAAAAAGCAACCAGCGGATGTATTACGAAATCGAAAGGAGTAATGTTATGATTCAAATTAAAAACTTAGTAAAGATATACAACAAAGGGAAAGACAAATGAATTTTGTGCCTTGAAAGGAATTGACCTTTCAATTGAAGAAGGGAGAAATGGTGGCAATTATCGGAAAGTCCGGTGCCGGAAAATCCACGTTACTGCATATTTTGGCGGCAATTGATTCTTACGATAAGGGAAGTTATCTTGTAGATGGTGTGTCGGTAGGAGATTTGAAGGAAAAAGACCGTGCCAGATTTCGCAATCAAAAAAAATTGGTATTGTCATGCAGGACTATGCTTTGATTGATGAATACACCATTGAGGAAAATGTTCAGATTCCTTTGATTTTTGGAAAAAGTAAAAGGAAATGATGTACGAAGGGAAAAAATTATGACTGCATTGGAAAATGTCGGTCTTGCAGAGTTGGCGAAAAGCCGGTTCGCCAGCTTTCCGGTGGACAAAAGCAGCGTGTGGCGATTGCTCGTGCATTAGTAAATAATCCGGCGTTCTTACTTGCAGATGAACCGACCGGTGCGCTGGATTCTAAGACATCCGGGGAAATCATGGACGTGTTTGAAAAGTTGAATCAAGGCGGGAAAACTGTTATTATTGTAACACACGATATGGAAGTCGCCGCACGGTGCGGGCGTGTGTGATTGAGATTAGTGATGGGAGATTGTATAAAGAACAATAAGAGGAGGAAGTAAATTATGAAAACAACAAAGAAACTACTTGTTTTGGTGATTGCAGTAATTTTCTGCACATCATGTGGCATGTTTGGTCTTTCAGATTCGGCATGGTCAGAGGTTTTTGAAAAACGAAATAGTATGCCGCAAAACTCGCTGGACGAAAAAAAAGAAAAATCCTGAAATGGTGTACCAGACAGTTGATGGAAAGTTGTATTTTAGAGAAGGGGGAAAACTTGGCGTTTATGAGAAAAATTCAACAGAAAAGGAAAAGATAACAAGTGATGTGGTTTCATTTCTTGTTTATAATGGAAAAAATCTATTATACGACAGCTTATCAAATGTCTGGTAAAAATGAACTGCGTGTATGTGATTTGGATGGTTCAATGATGAAAGACTCACGCAGAGTGTTGAGTCCTTTTGCCTACAAAATGGAGATGATGGAAAACTGGTTTTAGTTGATAAAATGAGTCAGGATATATTGTATTCGTACGATTTAAAAACAAGAAAAAAGGAAGTTATTTCTTGTGAAGGTGGGTCAATCGATCCGCAGTATGTTTGCTTTGATGGTGACTGGGTGTTTATTGCAGATGACTGTACGATTTCAAAAACTAATTACAAAACCGGTGAATGTGTTTATATCTGGGAGGTTCGGAGGGCAAGAATGTAAATATAACAGATGTTTATATACATGGAACAAGGTGTATTTTTTGGACTTTATGGCACCGATTCAGAAGCAAAAGATGATACGGGACTTTGGTGCGTAAAACCAAGATGGAACGGATAGTAAAAAAAATTTCTTCAGATGAAGTGAATGAGGTATGCTTTGTTGGTGAAGAGTATTTCGTACGCTAGGGAATGGAAAGGATAGAATTTAAAATGAAAAATTTAAAAAGAGTAGTAATTACAACAGCGATTGTTTGTGGAATTGTGAGTATGTCAGGGTGCCAAAAAAAAAAAAATGAATCGAAAGAAATAACATGGGCAAAAGTAGCGAAGTAGTTGATAATACCGATGAGCATTTGCAAAATATGTATGAAAAAGTATCAACTGAAGAAGGACTATATGCTTTACTTAAAGGCGAAGAATTTAGAGGAGGGGGGGAACGTTATACCAGATTGAGCGAAACGGGAAACAGCAGATACAATTATTAGATGATGTTTGTCAGTTTGTTGAAATTGGTAACAAAATATTTTACACAAAAACAGAACGTGCAGATGATTTAGAGTTAATAAAAAGAATTATGTGTGTATGATAGAAGCACAAAAAAGAGTGAGAAACTATTGGGCTTAAAAGATGACTTACGTTCGATGATATCGGTAAAAAATAATATTGTTTATTATAAGACCTATGATAAGGTAGTGGCTTATGATGTGGACAAACAGACAAAGGAAGAGATGGATTACATGATAACGAGTGCAGTAGTTGAGACGTGTATGGCGAATGGAAAATAGTAATAGTTGGTGATGGATGTGTTGATATGATTGATTTTGATAAAAAGAAGGTCAAAAAAATCGTGTCACAAACAGAATGTGCCAATGACGCTGTTGCCTGCACAAAAGATGCTGTTTATTATGGTGTGGATTCATACAATATGAATGATGTTTTGCAGAAGGAAAAAATTCAGTCAAAGAATAATGGATTGTGGAAATTTTATTTACAGACTGGTAATAAAGAAAAAAAATACGTGAACAGTCACCAAAGGAATTACATGTTTTGGGGGAATAAGGTTTATGATGAGACATTGAAGGAAGTTAGGAAGGGAGAAAATAAATGACCTATCAAATGATTCAAAGTGTTGCAGTTACGGGCGACATTTACCAGCAGTTTATATCTTATTTACTGCATGAGAGTGACACTATATTATTAGGAACACAAAACAGAGAACGGCGGCTGGATGGTGTTCCGGTTTCACCAACGCTCATAAAACAATATGAAGAACTTCAGATGTTTACAATTCTTGATGTGAAATGGTGTCAGGTTGAGCCGGACTATCTTTATGGCAAGGCAGCCGACGTAAGTGGATTACAGCAGTTGGTAGATTTATTGCAGGTTGAGTGTCTGGCATTCGTAAAAACAAGATGAAATTCTGTTTACCGTGGAGTGGGACTGCTATCATGGATGCATAATTCGAGAAGATGTTTCGGAATACTTTTCTGCTTTACAGAAAAAGAACAACCGGTTTTTATGATTTAATGGAGAAATTGGATATTGATTGTTTGGAGCAGGCGTGGAACAAATATCAGCTGCCGGTTGATAAAGAAATGCAAAGCCGGATTTTAACTACGGCATATGTGGGGATTTTTTGCTTCGGGATGTACTGTCAGTGGATGAGTTAGAACGATGGAATTGTTTTGTATATGAAAAAAAAAAATTTGTTTTCAGAATTTCTATTTTGTGCGCATTTCAAGGTTTGTTGGAAAATATATTTTCGCAGGCAGACCGAGCATTTATACAAAAAACCGGACCACGATATTGTTGCGATGGTTTATTATTTCTTGAAGAAGAATAAGCGAAGATTTGAAAAAACAAAATCGGAAGTGTTGAGGAAAGTATCAAGATATTTTCCGTATTCGGATGCTATTAATGAAAGTATGGTTAAGTGGATTGAAAAATTATAAGCTGGCGAAATAAATAAGTAAAGAGTATTCATATATTACTTGGATATCAGAAAAAATTTGTCAGATTTCCTCCTTTTGTATCGTTATTATTAGTAGAACGATATATAAGGAGGATTTTTATGATTACAAAAATCAAAAGAGACACAAAATATACCTCAAGTATAAAAAAGTGGAAAACAGTAAAAGTAATATCATATGTTGTAAAAATATGGGTAAAATGACCGTTCATACCCAAAAACGACCGTTCATGACTTTTATGTTCTATACGTTGTATTTTGTGTTATGATAGCAGATGGGAGGTGAAAGAAAAAATGAAAATTGATTTTGACTGGTTAATTATGATGCCACTAAGTTTTTTATATATTGGGATTGTGTTTTATTATGTTAAATATAAGAAAAGAAAAGTTCCTTATATCATAGTATTTACTTTGTTCTTTACTTATATGGCAGAGGTACTCAAATATACCCAGTTTCCAATTTGTTTAAACGTGGATATGGAAGAACTAAACAGACAATGTGTAAATTACATACCATTTCATTTTTATCAATAGAAGATGTAAAAATATTTGTTTTGAATATTATTATAACTGTGCCATTTGGCTTTCTGGTTCCCATTCTTTATAAATTTGATTGGCGTAAAATAATAGTTTCGGGATTTTATTTGGCGCTATCACGGAGATTATACAGGCAGGGGGTGGAAGCTTTTGTCGGAGTTAATATGCATAGGATTGATATTAATGATGTGATTGCCAATTTTTCTGGTGTTGTAATTGGATATGCCGGTTATTATTTGCTGCGGATTCTATTAGAAAAAAGATATTTCAAAATGGGAATGTGAAAATTGAATGTGAAAAATATTTGTCAGATTTTTGCTTCTTGGAACGTTATTATTAATAGGAGCAATTAAAAGAGACAAATATAATTAGTTATTAATTACCGAACAATTCGAGTTTTTGAATTGTTCGGTAATAAAAGAGGCATCATAAATGACAAAATCAAAAGTATTTATCTTGGCAGTAATTGTATTTTTTTATTATGGGTGGTTTATATTTTTTTTACTGCCGAAGGAAAAGAAAAGCAGGGGGGTGTTATTTCACAAACGGCCAGTCGTGTACAGGAATCGCCGAATCCGGATGATGAAACATCTGGTATTGTGAAGGCGAGTAAGCAGGAAACATGGAACGTTATAAATGTTAATAAAAAGAATATTTTGGATATTAATACCTTTAACGACTTTGGGAAGAGAAGTGATTTAGTGATTCCGGCTAAATATGATGGAAAGAAAATTAATAGATTTGATATTAGTTTTATAATGATGATGTAACAACGCTAAAAAAATGTAACCATTGAGGATGGAATTGAAACTATCGGAGGTGGTTTTGTACAGTGTTCAAAACTGGAGAAAGTTGTCATTCCTTCCAGTGTAACAAAGATAGAAAAAGGTGAATTTCGTTATTCGAAAGATACGGTAACATTGTATGTTAAAAAGGTTCTTATGCGGAAAAATATGCGAAAAAAAAAAATAAACTTAGGTATAAATACAGCAAATAAAAAGGGAGGGATAAGAAATGGTATTACAAAATTGGGTTTCTTTTCTGAAGAAGCAAAAAGGATTGTTTGCCATATTGATGGTGTCGCAGATTGTGTCATTGGTATGCATTCTTTTTTGTGTTTGGTGTTTTTCAAAATAATTTGTATGAATTATCAGCAAATGTAGATACGAAATTTTTGAATGCATCCTTTAGAAAAAAGCACTGTTACAAAGGGAACAGTTGACAAAGGTGATAAAAAACGCTGACAGATGACTATGATTTTTCCATTGATTACATATATATTGATGCGTCTGTTAAGGGAAGTGATATGAGTTATCAGGACAGAGTTCAGTACAAAGATGGTGTTTTTCCTATAGTGACCGCGTATTGGAAAATGTAAAGGGTTCTCTTGATGGCGAAATGGCACAGCCAGTTCATTACAAAAGGCTGAAAAAAGTAGTAGTTATCAGTCTAATATAAAAAAGATATCGGGCAGACTATTGCTCTGGATGGAGAAAATTATCAGATAATTGGAATCAATAATGTAAATGGGGATGGCGAAATGGAAATGCCATATCTTTCATTTCGAAAAAAGGCTCATTATGATACTTTTTCTGTTGAATTAACAATGCTTCCAACACGCTCTCAGTACGACGATTTTTGTCAGGAACTAAAAAGCAATTGGGGCGAATGTGATGATTTTTATATTCAGAATAATGCCGACCGGAAAAAAGAGTATTCTATGATTGGAATCAGTGTACTTTTGGCTTTGTTAGCAGGTGGAAATATGTATATGATTTATCGTTATATTTTCCGAAAAAAGAAGAATACAGTTAGCCGTGTATTCTTTGTGTGGATGCAGTAAAAAAGAACCGCCAGGAGAATGTTTTTTTGCGGAAATTCTTCTGAATATGGTAATTGTCCTTGTTGTGGGAGTTTTAACTTTCCGTTTTTTGTGTACCCACTTGCAAAGAATTGGTTTGCTTATCTGTTTATGATTTATGGCATTAGAGAATATGTTATGATTTGTGCCATTTTCATTTTGTGGTGCTTCTGATTGGTTACCTGCTTTCGGGAAAGATGTCAAAGCAAACGGTAGTACAAATGCGAAAGGGGAGAAGTGATGGTTTCACTGGCTATAAGTGCTTACATTCGGCATACAAAAAAGAAATTGTTTTATTATTTTACAATTGACTGTTTTTATTTATTGTGTTATTGGTGACAGTAACAACTATTTGTGAGGAATATCGCTGGTATCGTCCGGTGGCAGACTGGAACAGGAAAAAAGGGATTTGTCGTAGAGGCTTCCGGATGTCATGGTGATACAAAAGATTCGCTTACAAAAGGTATGGATAAAGTGGATTCGGTTATGAGTTTTGGTTATGGAAACGTTGTCTCTTCAAAAAATGAAGGATATTCTAATTTTTTGGCGTATCCGGATTCTTTAATTAATGATTTTAAGCCGGAATTGGAAAGCGGGGACTGGCTTGATAAAAAGACGCAAAGTGATGACGAAATTGAAATTGTTGTTTCTAAAAATCCGTATGGCTGGAAAACGGGCAGCCATATTAACCTTGGCTACTACGACGAAAATGGGGAAATACATTCCTTCAAGGCAATGGTTTGCGGAGTAAAAGGAAGGTATTTCAGTGATTGGCTCCAATATCGGTTCGAGCCAGTTGTACCGGACAGATTACCGGGATTTGTATTCAACGTATAGTTATCAGCAGTCCGAATATGCGTTGGTTTTGATGAGGAGAATCAGGCAATTCAAAATCATATTCCGATGACTTACAATCAAAAATATATTATTGCTGTGCAGGATGATACTACGGAAAAGGAACTTTTACAAATTGAAAGCACACTGCGGAAAAATATAGCAGGATATGGTGCAAGCGATGTTTGCGTGCTATCTCCTCTGGAGCGGTTTATGAAGAATAGCAACCATGAATTTCAGCAAACGGTTATGATGTATCTGCCGGTTTTTATTTGTGTTTTGTGCATCACAATAATTAGCGTAATAAATGTTTGTACCTTGAACTTATCGGAGGATATGAGGGAGAATGCGGTATTCTCAGTTCTGGGACTTCCATGGAGAAAAAACGGCTTATTTTTTCGCTGATTCAGATTATTATAACCAATGTTATCTCATTAATGTTTGTCATGATGTTTTTGATATTGGCAGAAAGGACAAAAATAAGTGAATATGTTTATATTCAGTTAGATTTTTGGTCGACGGTGTTATTGATTTTAGTTGTTGTCTGTGTATGCTTAGTATATTACTTTTGTAGCATCACGAATGTTAAAGAAAAAAAATCCTGTTGAGTTATTAAAGTCGGATTTATAAAGTGGAGGGTAATGTTATGATTGAAATTAAAAATTTAGTAAAGATATACAACAAAGGAAAGACAAATGAATTTTGTGCCTTGAAAGGAATTGACCTTTCAATTGAAGAAGGAGAAATGGTGGCTATTATCGGAAAGTCCGGTGCCGGAAAATCCACGTTACTGCATATTTTGGCGGCAATTGATTCTTATGATAAGGGAAGTTATCTGGTAGATGGTGTGTCGGTAGGAGATTTGAAGGAAAAAGACCGTGCCAGATTTCGCAATCAAAAAATTGGTATTGTCATGCAGGACTATGCTTTGATTGATGAATACACCATTGAGGAAAATGTTCAGATTCCTTTGATTTTTGGAAAAGTAAAAAGGAAATGATGTACGAAGGGAAAAAATAATGACTGCATTAAAAAACGTCGGTCTTGATGAATTAGCGAAAAAGCCGGTTCGTCAGCTTTCCGGTGGACAAAAGCAGCGTGTGGCGATTGCACGTGCCCTTGTAAATAATCCGGCGTTCTTACTTGCAGATGAACCGACCGGTGCGCTGGATTCTAAAACATCCGGGGAAATCATGGACGTGTTTGAAAAGTTGAATCAAGGCGGGAAAACTGTTATTATTGTAACACACGATATGGAAGTCGCTGCACGGTGCGGGCGTGTAATTGAAATTAGTGATGGGGAGATTGTATAAAGAACAATAAGAGGAGGATACCATTGAAACACACACACATTTTATTTGTTATCTTAGCCATTATTTTATATGTGTTGGCTGCGATTACATTCAAAGCCCGGAAGAGGCAGCAGGCGAAAAACAAAAATGATTTACAGTATGTAAATATGGATGGATTAAGGCGGGAACTTGCCGATATCCGGTCAACATCGTTTGAAAATCTTGATATTAAAAATTGTGCTTTTTTGATGTGCCGGATAAGATGTATGAGGCGAAACTTTTGCAGGCAGGTGATTTATTACAGAAAGAAAATCAAATTTTTGAATCCTATGTACCGAAAAAAAAGAGATTTCAAAAAAGTATTATAAAAAAGAACCCGAATAGTTCGCCGCTGGGACCGGAGTATGAAAATACAGAGACGGGCGAACGTCTGCTGCTTGGAAATAATGGATTTATCAATTACCGGAAGTCAGAAAAAAATCGGATGAAATAGAGGAAGAGAATCTTTTAGAAACCGTATGGCTGGATAGAAAGTATGAAAATAAAACATATCAGCTGCAGGATGGTAAAATTTCGCTGAAACAGGCGGTGGAACTTGCGAAAAAGGAAGAAGAAAAGTGGGAGAAAACGGTGGCGAAAAACGTACTAAAAAGCCGGCCAAGTAAAGTTGATGTTTACAAAAATGGTGAAGATGGAAGTGTTTTTTGCGCTTTTGTTTTCGTAAAACGTATCATGGGGTGGAAGAATTAGTTCAAAAGAAACTAATGGAGAGTGCAGATACGAAGTCCTTGTCGGTTGAATATGCGGATTGTTACGATGACCAGATTGTGGTTAGTTCCCTGTAAGGGGGGCAGATAGTTTTTGTCAAACGAGGGTGTAATGTACGAGGTGGGAAAGCAAAAAGAAATCAAAACGGTATTATCACTGCAAAGTGCACTAAAACTTGTTTCCAAAGAACTTCCTTCCTATCATGGTTATCATATTTCAAAAGATATCGCTTTGTTACCGGATGTGCAGCGATGCCGGAAAAGAGAGTGAGCATGAGGCAGGAGAAAAGTATACGACAAGTCCTTGTTATCTGATGTTATTTTCAGAGAAAGAAAATCAGGAAGAATTTGCTCTCGTGGACTGCAAGACGGGAACCGTTGATTATGTGAGGAATTATTGAGAGGGTAGCGATGAATTGGATGAAAAGTTTTGTAGAACGTATTTTAAAGAATAAGGTGTTTTGGTGTTGTGTTCTATGTGTTACGGCATTAAGTTTTACGGCTGTGTGCTATGCCAATGAAAGCGGAAAAGGAATATTCCTTTTGGGATTTGTTTTTGAGGGACAGATGAGACAGATTTTTCTGGAAAATGATATTACATTTGAAAGTCTGATTACAAATCCAATCAGTATTTTTTTATGGCGATGTTTATGCCAATTCTTGTTATCTTTCCATTCTTAAATGTGTTTTGGAATGAAAAGATGACGAACAATTATTTATTTCGTCAGGCAAGAATTGGTGTACGAAAGTATATTGTGGGAAGTATGGCGGAGGCTGTTTTGTCCAGTGGCCTGCTTGCTGTGCTTGGGCGTTTTTTGTATGAAGGAATTTTGTTTGTGATTTTTACCTCTATGGGAAAGACACCGGTTCTTTCACAAATTGTGCCACTTCTTCTCATGAGAGGACTCCGGTTTTTTTTTATGGATGTTTGGTGTGTATACCGGTTTTGTTTTTCACTGCGTTATTGAAAAATCGATATATTATTTTATGCATGCCGTTTATCTTGATTTATTTGTATGATTTGCTTCTTCGAAACCGGAATATAGCAATTTGGGAAACGACGGGCATCCTTTATTATCCATGGAAACAATATCTGGTAACGGCAGGTGTTTGGATGGTGGCTGCGGCATTGGTGCTTATGATAGGATGTTATTGTTTGATAAAAAAGGAGGTTTTTGCGTGGAACATGGTAAATTTTCAATCAGTAAAATATGGCATATAGCAAAGATGGAGTATATTAAACTTATTATGGATCCACGCATGATTCTGATTGTGGCAGCACTTGTTTTTTTGCCTATCAGTTTATTACGGTTCCTCTGCTGCAAAATGCGGCTATGATGGGAAAAAACCAATCAATGTGTATGAGCCATTTGTTGCCCTGTTGAATTCAATTTTATGATTCTTCTTGTGCCGGCAGTGTTTCTTGCGATTATGTCAGATTATCCAAGAATTGATGGAAATACACTTTTTGTTGTGCAGAGGGCGGGAAAAGGGAAATTGGTTTTCGGACAGATTTTGTATGCACAGATGAGTATTCTTAGTTACCTGCTCGTTGTGTTTGTGGGAATGATGGTTCCTGTTTTGTGGGGCGGAAGTTTTTCTGCAAAATGGAGTCCGGTGGTTTCAGAGTTTGCCTATTCGTTTCCTGACTATGCACAAAATACAGGAAGTGTTAGTATTCCGCCGGAAATTTATTATCATATGTCGCCGGCATTTGCTGTTTTTTGCGGGCTGTTATTTGTCTTTTTATTTGTTTTTTGCTTAGTATGATTCTTTTTACTTTTTTGCTACTTTAGGGGCGAAGAAGGCAGGAGTTATCACGGGTTTTTTGGTGATTGCGGCTGGAATTTGTTTTGTGCAACAAGTTCCGTTTTAAATTTTTATTTCCGATGGCTAATAGCCTTCTTGGTGTGCATTATACGCGCTACTATAGAGAAATGGTTTTTCCGTTGTCACTTAGTGCTTATTATTTTATCGGATTATTGGCAGTGATTTTATTTGTGGCGTTTATAAGATGTAAAAAAGATGAATTATAATTTTGACCACGAAATTGATTAAGGAGGGCAGTTAATGGAGTGCATGATTGAGATAGAAAATCTTTCTTTGACAATGAAAAAACAGGTTATTTTGTCGGATATTAATCTGACTTTTGAAAAAGGGAAAATTCATGGATTGATTGGGCGGAATGGCTCTGGTAAAACAATGCTTATGAAGTGTATTCTTGGATTTATCAGACCATCACAGGGAACGATATGGGTGGACCATAAAAGGATAGGAAAAGAAGTGGATTTTCCGCCCCACACAGGCGTTATTATTGAGACACCGGGATTTATTCCGCATTACAGTGGGCACAAAAATTTAAAGGTTTTAGCAGAACTGAATGGGAAAATTGACAGAGGGCAGATTATTCACACGATGGAATTGGTGGGATTAAATCCAAACCTTAGACGTCCCATAAAAAATATAGTCTTGGGATGCGTCAGCGACTTGAATTGCACAGGCTATTATGGAAGAGCCAAATCTTCTCGTTTTAGATGAGCCGTTTAACGGATTGATGCAGAGGGTGTTTTGCAGATGCGAAAACTGCTGCTTGGGAAAAAGCGCTGGGAACAACCATTTTGCTTTCTTCTCATAATGCTGAGGATATTGAAACCCTCTGTGATACCGTTTCCAAGATGGAGCAGGGCAAAGTGTTACGAAACGCTTGACCTGAATCTGCTTTCTTGTTATATTGGTTTTGCGAGTTAATGCAGGAGAGGACGATACGATGAATCAATATAAGATGAAACCATTTGTGGGAAAACCAATAATCGAAGTTACAGTGCCCGGCTCAAAAGTATTACGAACCGGGCGCTTTTGCTGGCTGCACTGTCAGAGGGAAAAAGTGTATTAAAAGGTGTTTTATTTAGTGATGACTCCCGTGTGTTTATGGAGGCGCTAAAACACTTGGTTATGAGATTGACGTAAACGAAAAAAAGAGGCTAAGGTGACGATTGTGGGACACGGCACGCAGATTCCTAAGCAGGCGGCAGATGTATATGTCGGAAGTGCCGGAACGGCGGCACGTTTTTGACGGCAATGCTTGCGTTGTCTGGAGGGCATTATCATGTGACATCGTCAAAGCAGATGCAGGCGAGACCGATGCGTCCGTTATTGGAAGCATTGGAGTGCCTTTGGTGCGAAGTTTCAATTTCTTGAAGATGAATACTGTTTTCCGTTTGAAATTCTTGGACGAGAGGAAAGCAGTGAGAAAAAGAAAGTGCCGTTAAATATTGATGCCAGCAGTCAGTTTCTATCGGCACTTCTATTAAATGGTGTATTTTCAAAAACAGGGTTTGATGTGGTACTAACTGGCAAACGAGATGCAAAAGCATATGTGAAAATTTCGATGAAAATGATGGAAGAGTTTGGTGTTTCCATGCGTCAGAAATCGGAAAATGAATATGAAATTCTGCCATTAGGGCATTATACGGCAAGAGAATATCAGATTGAGCCGGATGTGTCAGCAGCATGTTATTTTTATGCGATGGCGGCAATCAATGGAGGAGTGGCAAGGGCAGCACATGTTCATTTTGATAGTTCGCAGGGAGATGTAAAGTTCTTACGGGTTCTTGAAAAAATGGGATGTACGGTTACTGACGAGCCGGATGGAATTTGTTTAAGGGGACCGGAAGATGGCATACTTCATGGTGTGGATGTGGTGATGAGTGATTTCTCAGATCAGACAATGACACTTGCAGCTACGGCGGTTTTTTGCAAAGGGAGATACGACAATTCATGGGGTGGCACATATCCGCAGGCAGGAATCCAATCGTATGCAGGCAATCGTTAATGAACTGACAAGATTAGGAATTTCTTGTGAAGAGACAGAGGATGGTCTTATCATTCATCCAAAAACACCGAAGTGCTCCGATGAAAATCCGGTTGTCATTCAGACGTACGAGGATCACCGGATGGCGATGGCTTTCGCTGTAATTGGTACAAAAGTTCCGGGAATTCGGATTGATGATCCACTTTTGTTGTCGAAAACGTTTGAAAATTATTTTGAATGGTTGACAAAATTAAATTTAGAATTAAAATAAGAATAGGAAATCGTGGCACCGGATGGATTTCGGTGCCTTTCTTATTCAAAATGGAGGAAATGATGAAGAAAATAATTGATTGTTTAAAAAAAAAATGACAGAGGGCTTTGGGGCAGCAGGCTACGATGAAAAAGTATGCGATGGTTTCTGTAAGTAACCGGCGGACCTTTGCCAGTATCAGTGTAACGGTGCGATGGCAGCAGCCAAAGAATACAAAAGGCACCGATTCAGATTGCCAATGATGTGGTGGAAAAAATTGTCAGAGGATACGGCTTTTGAGAAAATCGAGGCAGTAAATCCTGGTTTTATTAATATTATTGTGAGTGGTGAATTGTTAGCGGCAAATGCAGAACAGATGGACAAGGAAGAGCGTTTTGGCGTGGAAATTCCCGAAAACCGAAAACGATTGTTATTGATTACGGCGGACCGAATGTGGCAAAACCGCTTCATGTAGGACATCTGCGTTCAGCGGTAATTGGTGAAAGTGTGAAACGAATCTGCCGTTTTATGGGGAATAAGGTGATTGGTGATGTGCACTTAGGTGACTGGGGACTTCAGATTGGACTTGATTATTACGGAATTAAAGAAAAAGACAGCCGGATTTACCTTATTTTTGACGAGTCCTTTACAGGAGAATATCCGAAAGAAGCACCATTTACTATTTCGGATTTGGAGGAAATCTATCCGTATGCCAGCGGTTATTCCAAAGAGCATGAGGACTATCTGAAGGAAGCACCATGGGAGCAACGGCTCTTTTGCAGGATGGTAATCGTGGATACCGTGCATTGTGGGGAGCATGTTTTGAATGTTTCCATTGCCGATTTAAAGAAAAACTATGATAAACTTGATGTTCATTTTGACCTTTGGAAAAAGGAAAGCTGATGTGCAGGATATATTCCGGATATGGTTTCGAAATGAAAAGAGGACGGATTTGCATATGAGAGCGAGGGTGCTCTTGTTGTGGACGTTACGGAAGAAACGGATAAAAAGAGATACCGCCGTGTATTATTATAAAGTCAAATGGTGCGACGTTTATGCAACAACCGATTTGGCAACGATTGTATGGCGCGTGAAAAACTGTTTGAGCCGGATCAAATTATCTACTTGGTGGATAAGCGTCAGTCGCTGCATTTTACACAGGTATTCCGTGTGGCGAAAAAATCTTGTTGAAAAGATGATACAGAACTTGACTTCATCGGTTTTGGTACCATGAACGGAAAAAAGACGGAAAACCGTTTAAGACAAGAGATGGTGGGTGTGCTTCGAGGCTCTCAGAACTTAGCCAATTAATGATGAAGTTTACAAAAAAATGATGGAAAAATCGTGATTATGGCGAAGAAGCCAAGGCAACAGCAAAAGTTGGTTTGGCTGCTTTGAAATATGGTGATTTGTCCAATCAGGCATCAAAGATTATATTTTGATATTGAGCGTTTTGCTTCCTTTGAGGGAAATACAGGACCGTATATTTTGTATACAATTGTGCAAAAATTAAATCCTCCTTGCAAAATATAAAGGAGCAGGGGGGCGTACTGAATGAGGATACGAAACTTTTAGCTCCGGCAAATGAGGAGTGAGACGGGCGTTTATCTGACACTCAGCCGCTTTGCGGATATGATGGAAACGGCATATAAAGAATTGGCACCACATAAAATCTGCCAGTATATTTATGAGTTGTCGGAAAGTTTTAACCATTTTTATCATGAGACGAAAATTTTGTTAGAAGAGGATGAGAAGAAAAGCTTCCTACATCAAACTTCTTTCCTTAGTACAAAAGTTTTGGAATCTTGTATCGATTTGCTTGGATTTGAGGCACCGGACAAGATGTAAAAAGGGCGTGATGGTTGTGTTTATTGGCCGCGAAAAAGAACTGGCAATGCTAAACCAGGCTTATTTAAAGGGCGGTAATTCCATCGTTGTTCTCTATGGAAGGGAGCAGATTGGAAAAACAACGCTTGTTAAAAATTTTGTGCAGGACAAAACATATGTCTATTATCAGGCAAGAGAGTTGTCTGAAAAGAACAGAACCGTTATTTTGATAAAGCGCTTTTTTCGGTAAAGGAAAAGGCAGAAAAAGAACGGATTGTATTTGTCGTGGATGAATTTGATTTAATGCAGAAAGGGTATAAGACTTTTTTTTGCAGATTTTCTTATGAAATTTGACGAGTTTCCGAAAGGACAGGTGATGGTTCTTTTTTCGTGAGTTCCGCCATCGGATGGGTGGAAAACGATATGGTTTCGGATATGGGAGAATTGGCGAAGCATATGAGTCTGCCAATCAAATTAAAAGAGTTTACGTTCGTTGAGATGGTAGACCGTTTTCCGGAAAGCACAACCCAAAAGACTGTATTTTGATTTATGGAATTTTAGGCGGTGTGCCGGGGTATTTGGAACACTGGAATCCGAAAGAGAGTGTAAAACAAAATATTGTACGGATGATTGTGGACAAAAAGGGAGTGCTTCATACGGAGGCACAGCGTTTTTTTGAAAACTTCCTGCGTGAACTTCCTTTTACAGTACTATCTTATCGGTGCTTGCGGAAAATGAGCCAAAGTTAAATTATTTGTTTACAAGAACAGGATTTTCCAGAGCAAAAATTTTCGGTTTATATCAAAAATCTGATACAGATTGATGTGGCGGAAAAAATCTTTTCCTACGAACCGGAAAAACGGGATTCTGTGCAGAAGGGACTGTATGGCATTACGGATTCTTTTTTGCAGTTCTGGTATCAGTTAATTTATCCGAATTTTTTTCGGATTTTAGCATACAGAGCCCGGATGAATTTTATGAGGCTCATATCAAAAACGGCTTGGATGAATTGGCAGGAAAAGCTTATCAGAAGGTGTGCCGTGAATTTATGGAGTTGATGAATCAGTATCATCATCTGCCAGCGCAGTTTGAAAGATTTTTTAGCCTTTACGGAAAGTCCGGTTTTATTCCTCTGATTGCGAATACCAAAGAGGGAAAACTTTTGTGGGAACCTGCAAATGGAGCAATGAGCCGATGACGACAAACGAGTTTGAAGAACTTTTTGCAGGACATTGAGCAGACGGGCAAAGAAGCCGATTATTATTACCTTTTTTTTTCAAAAGAAGGATTTACGAATGAATTGTCTGTTATGGCTAAAAGTATGGACAATATACAGTGTATTGATTTGGAGGCGATGTAGATGTATCGAGAAAACAGCAGGGCTTGTAATGTATGGCCAGCTTGAAAAAGACAGTATTTTGATGAAACTTGGGAGCCTAATAGAAAAGATGGAGCACGACGATTCCTACAGCAGAGAAGAGCTGGTTCGTGCGATTTACGATGAGGTGTACAGACTCCTTGATTTGTCAACGACGTATGGATTTGACAACAATTTATGGCAGTGTTATATTGCTTATCTTTTGGCAACAACAGAAAATCCATTCAGTATTCTCTCTGTGAGACTGTCGGGGGCTTCCAAAGATGGTACGGTAAATGAAATTGTAAAACAGGATATGGAGCATTTTTATCATTTGTTCCATTATGATTTTTCTGCGATGGAAAAGAAATTGGGCGTTGCATGTTTTGAGACATTGACCCATTATCATTCCATGGCAAAAGCGGAAAAATACTTATAATAAAAGTGTCAGTGAAAAGTCCGTGATTTGGCGTCACAGCTGTGTGAAGCGAAAACGGTGAGGACTTTTTGACATTGTGACCGCTTTTTATAAACGGTATGGTGTGGGTAAGTTTGGATTAAATAAGGCATTTCGTGTTGTCCACACGGGGGATGAGATGGTGTTGTCACCGATTACTCATACTTCAGATGTGACATTAGATGAGTTGATTGGCTACGAGCTTCAGAAAAAGCAGCTTGTGGAAAATACAGAGGCATTTGTCGAGGGACGCCGTGCGAATAACTGTCTTCTTTTTGGTGACAGTGGAACCGGAAAATCGACATGTATCAAGGCAATCTTGAATCAATATTATGAAAAGGGACTCCGGTTAATTGAAGTTTATAAGCATCAGTTTCAGGATTTGTCCGCAATTATTGAGACAATTAAAAACCGCAATTACAAATTTATTATATACATGGATGATTTGTCATTTGAAGAATTTGAAATTGAGTACAAATATTTGAAGGCGGTCATTGAGGGCGGCATGGAAGTGCGTCCGGATAATGTTTTAATTTATGCGACATCAAACCGCCGTCACCTGATTCGTGAGACATGGAGCGACCGCTCGGATATGTCAACGATGAACTGCACCGCTCGGATACGATGCAGGAAAACTTTCTCTGGTTGCTCGTTTTGGTGTCAGCATCAATTTCAGCAAACCAAGCAAAAAGATTTCGATGCGATTATTCTTGGTCTTGCTAAAAGCGCATCCGGAAATTACTTTGTCAGAGGAAGAACTTTTGATGCAGGCGAATGCATGGAGCATAAGAAATGGTGGATATTCCGGCCGTGTGGCAGAACAGTTTATCATTCATTTGCAGTCGCTTGTAAAATAATTTGATGGAAGGAAGGATACCCGCTTATGTTTGAACGTTTTTTTCCGGATACAACGGTGTCGTCAACGTATGCCATTGATTATGAAAAGTTATATGAAGAAGGTTACCGGGGAATTCTCTTTGATATTGACAATACGCTTGTCGAACATGGAAAAGAGGCAACGGAGCAGGCAAAACGATTGTTTTCCCGTCTGAAAAAATTGGATATGAGTGCTGTCTGATTTCCAATAATAAAAGAAACGTGTTCATTCGTTTAATGAGAAAATTGGTGTTCACACGGTTTTTAATGCGCATAAGCCGGCAAAGAAAGGTTATTTTTATGCGATGGAACTGATGAATACAAGACCGGAAAACACGATTTTTGTAGGCGATCAGTTATTTACGGATATTTTTGGTGCTAAACGAATCGGACTCAAAAATTTTCTGGTAAAGCCGATTAACGAAAAGGAAGAAATCCAGATTGTATTAAAGCGCAAACTGGAGAAAATTGTTTTGCATGAATATCGCGCAAAAAACGCGAAGAAAAAGAGGCAGAAACGATGCGAAAAGAAATGGAAGAAAAAATATTTCAATCCACCGAGGTAGATGCAATTCTTCTTACCTCACCGGCAAATATGCGGTTTGTGGCCGGCTTTACGGGGGAGGGGTATGTGTATTTTTCCCGCCGGCAAAAAGTGGTTGTCACGGATTCCAGATATGTGATCGCAGCAAAAAATGAGTGTCCGGGCTACGAAATTGAGACATGGACAAGTGATGGATATTTTGTAAACCTTTCGGCACATTTAAACAAAGATGAAAATGTGAAAAGGCTTGGCATCGAAGATGAAGTGATGACAGTATCCCTTTATCACAAATTGGAAAACAGCTTCAAAAAAAATGAGGGAAAGTCTCCAAAACTGATTCCATTAGAAAATAAAATGAATCAGCTTCGTCAGATAAAGACAGAGAAAGAGCAGGAAAGGATACGGCAGGCAGAGGCAATTGGTGACCGTGCCTTTACTAAGACAATTGCAAAAAATTCATGAGGGCATGACAGAAAAACAGGTTGCCGCATGGCTGGAGTTTTTACATGAAAGAGGAAGGTGCGGAAGGTTTTAGTTTTGATACGATTGCCGCATCAGGAGAACATTCGGCGATGCCGCATGCAATTCCAACGGATAAAAAGCTGGAAAACGGTGATTTCTTAACGATGGATTTTGGCTGTTTGTATCAGGGGGTACTGTTCGGACATGACAAGAACAGTTGTGATTGGCAGTGCAAGTGAGAAGCAGCGTGAAATTTATGATACGGTGCTAAAAGCACAGGAGACGGCACTTTAGGAATCCGTCCGGGAATGAAGGGAAGCCAGATTGATGCGATGGCAAGAGATGTGATAACAGATGCCGGCTATGGTAAATATTTTGGACATGCACTGGGACATTCGGTTGGACTTGAAATTCATGAAGGCCCAAATTTTTCACTGAGAGAAGAAACCGTGATTAAGCCCGGTATGGTAATTACGGTGGAGCCTGGAATTTATATTGAGGGAATTGGCGGCGTTCGGATTGAGGACGTTGTGATTATTACAGAAGACGGATGTGAAAAAATATTACCCATTCGACAAAAACTGCTTGAGTTGACCGCACAGAAAGGATGAAGTGGATGAGGCCCTAAAATTTGTGTACCAATTGTTGCTCCGCTTCGTGATGGAATTATTCGCGAGGCAAAACAGATTGCAAAACTGCCGGTGGAAATGGTGGAGTGGCGCATTGATTTTTTTGCCGGTTATGGGAGAGAAATTCTTGATGTCATAACGGAGTTAAAGCGTGTGCTTAATGAAAAGGGAGCTGTTAGTCACCATTCGCACGGTGGCAGAAGGCGGCGAAGAAAATGGTTTCCGCTTTGATTATTTTGAAACAATTCGCAAAATCCTTGAACAGCAGACGGCAGATTATGTGGATGTTGAGGCTGCGCGGGATGAAGAAGAGGTAAAAGCACTCTGTCAAAAGTACTCAAACACTAAGACCAAAGTAATCGGCTCCTATCATGATTTTTCCAAAACTCCGTCTGTGGATGAAATTAAGGAAAGACTCTGTAAGGCAAAAAGAGTGTGGGTGTTACGCCGGAAAGTTAGCTTGTATGCCAAAGACAAGAGAAGATGTGGATACGCTGTTAAATGCAACCGCTGCCATGAAAGAGGAATTTCCGGATTTTCCATTGATTACGATGTCGATGGGTGAACTTGGAAAAGTTTCGAGATTGTATGGCGGATTGTATGGCTCGTTTGTTTCATTTGGCTGTGTAAGTGAGGCTTCCGCACCCGGACAGGTCTATTATGAAACGATGTGTGAGGTGTTTGACAAAATTTACAAAGGAAACCGCCACATCATTTTGATTGGTTTTATGGGCGTTGGGAAATCAACCATTTCACATGAATTATCACGTCTTGCTTCGCGCATAGAAATCGACACTGACCAGTGGATTGAGGAAAAAAAGAAGGTCGTGCAATTTCGGATATTTTTGAAAAAGAAGGAGAAACTTATTTCCGTGATTTGGAAACATCCATGATTGATGAGTTAGGTATGATAAAACCGGCGATTATTTCCTGTGGTGGCGGTATGGCGCTGCGGGAACTGAATGTGAGAAAAGTTACAGGCAATCGGAACGGTTGTTTTACTCACGGCAAAGCCGGAGACAATTTTTGAGCGGGTTCGTTATAACACGAATCGCCCACTGTTGAAAAGATAACATGAATGTGGACTACATACGACAGATGATGGAGAAGCGGAGAGTGTATTATGAGCACGCCGCTACCGTGACGGTAAGCACGGATGGGAAAATCATTACCGAGATTGCAAAAAGAAATACTTGAAAAATGCTTCTAAATATACTAAAATTATGAATAGATATGAATTTATTGTCGTTTTGTGCGACGGAAAGAGAGGAAACTATGGTATCAGCAGGCGATTTCAGAAACGGTTTGACAATTGAGATTGATGGAACCGTATATCAGGTTATTGAATTCCAGCATGTAAAGCCGGGTAAGGGTGCTGCATTCGTTCGTACCAAATTGAAAAACGTAGTAGATGGCGGTGTTGTGGAGAAGACATTCCGTCCGACAGAGAAGCATCCACAGGCACATATTGATAAAAAAGGAAATGCAGTATTTGTACAATGATGGTGAGATGTACAACTTCATGGATAATGAAACATATGAGCAGATTGCATTGACAGAGGAAGCAGTTGGCGATTCCATGAAATTTGTAAAAGAGAATGATAATGTTAAGATGGTATCTTACAAAGGCAACATTTTCGCAATCGAGCCGCCGATGTTCGCTGAGTTGAAGTAACTGAGACAGAGCCTGGTGTATAAAGGTGATACAGCAACAAACGTTACAAAACCGGCTACCGTTGAGACGGGTGCACAGGTTGCAGTTCCGATTTTCGTAAATCAGGGTGATAAAATCCAGATTGATACAAGAACCGGGGAATATCTGAAGAGATTATAGAGCATTTTTTTGTAAAGTGCATGATGAAAGAACTATCGCACTGAGATAGTTCAAAATATAAAGAAGTTTAATTTGTTTTGAGACGGGTAACACTTTGTTGTTATAGTCTCTTGCAAATTAAACTTTTTTGCTTAATGAGAAAAATTTCACTTGCAATATACCCCGTGGGGGTATATAATCGAACCGAAAATTATCGATAGGAGTGATTGCATGGAAGAAAAGAAAACGTGTCCGTGCTGTGAAGAACGGCACAAAGAACGATCAGATAAAGAGTATAAAGACTTAATCCATCGTTTAAACCGTATGGAAGGACAAATCCGCGGAATTAAAGGAATGGTTGAACGCGGTGTTTACTGTACGGATATTTTAGTCCAGGTGGCAGCGGTCAATGCGGCATTGAATAGTTTTAACCGGGTTTTGTTAGCAAACCACATTAAGACCTGTGTGACGGATGATATCCGGGCAGGAAAAAGAAGAAACCGTAGATGAATTGATTGCGACTCTGCAAAAACTGATGCGGTAAGAAGTAGAGTGCTTCGATGAGATGAATATAAAAAAAGGAAAGGCGGAATATACATGAAGCAGTATGCAGTGACAGGCATGGCATGTGCAGCATGCAGTGCCCGTGTGGAAAAAGCGGTAAGCCGTGTTGAGGGCGTAAGTTCATGCAGTGTAAATCTTTTGACAAAATCCATGGGGGTAGAAGGTGATGTGCCGGATTCCGTTATTATTCAGGCAGTTGTTGATGCCGGATATGGTGCCCATGTGATGGAACAGGAAAAGAACGGAGAAACGGGGACAGACGATACATTAAAAGATACAGAGACA
>VOFC01001779.1_pt1 | contig 22877 bp, 27 predicted proteins | sample 5384161 | NCBI WGS metagenome assembly VOFC01 (sample SAMN12384722, study PRJNA508395) | human gut metagenome | isolation source: healthy gut B | host: Homo sapiens | reverse complement strand
CAAATATCCTACGCCCACGCCGGATAGGGACCGAACTGTCTCACGACGTTCTTGAACCCAGCTCGCGTACCGCTTTAATGGGCGAACAGCCCCAACCCTTTGGGACCTACTACAGCCCCAGGATGCGATGAGCCGACATCGAGGTGCCAAACCACTCCGTCGATGTGAACTCTTGGGAGTGATAAGCCTGTTATCCCCAGGGTAGCTTTTTATCCGTTGAGCGATGGCATTCCCACTTAATACCACCGGATCACACTGAGTCCTACTTTCGTACCTGCCTCCCGTCGGTCGCAGTCAAGCTCCCTTCTGCCATTTCGAATGGTTTCCCCCGGCCTGATAAAGGCCGCTGGTTAGGTTAACTGCCGGACCCCAGTACCAAACTGGAGTAAAGCTCCATGGGGTCTTTCCGTCCTGGCGCAGGTAACCAGCATCTTCACTGGTACTTCAATTTCACCGGATGCATTGTCGAGACAGCGCTCAAATCATTACGCCTTTCGTGCGGGTCGGAACTTACCCGACAAGGAATTTCGCTACCTTAGGACCGTTATAGTTACGGCCGCCGTTTACTGGGGCTTAAATTCAAAGCTTCGCTTGCGCTAACCTCTCCTCTTAACCTTCCAGCACCGGGCAGGCGTCAGCCCATATACCTCACCTTACGGTTTTGCATAGACCTGTGTTTTTGCTAAACAGTTGCTTGAGCCTATTCTCTGCGGCCACTTCTCAGTGGCACCCCTTCTCCCGAAGTTACGGGGTCATTTTGCCGAGTTCCGGGTATCTTAAAAACAATAGCGGCTTTTCTTGATTCATGGCTCACACACTTCCCTACTCTAGTTCGGTCCGCATCACGCCTCTGGATTGCCACACGGTTTTTCCTATGTGACTCCTCCTTCGCTTGCACGCGGCTTTCCGTTCCGCGCCTGTGCTCTCCACAAATGTCCCCACAGTTCTGTTTTAAGATAGTGCAGGAATCTCAACCTGCTGTCCATCGGATACGCATTTCTGCCTCTCCTTAGGCCCCGACTTACCCAGGGCAGATCAGCTTTACCCTGGAAACCTTGATATTCGGCCGAGAGGATTCCCACCTCTCTCTCGCTACTCATTCCGGCATTCTCTCTTCGATACACTCCACAGCTCCTTCCGGTACTGCTTCATCGCGCCAGCAATGCTCCTCTACCATACCATACGGTATCCTGTGCTTCGGTGTGTGTTTCAGCCCCGGACATTTTCGGCGCAGGACCTCTCGACCAGTGAGCTATTACGCACTCTTTGAATGTATGGCTGCTTCTGAGCCAACATCCTGGTTGTCTTCGAAATCCCACATCCTTTTCCACTTAACACGTACTTTGGGACCTTAGCAGCAGGTCTGGGCTCTTTCCCTTTGACTGCCCAACTTATCTCGTGCAGTCTGACTCCCGATGAGCATCTTTACGGCATTCGGAGTTTGATATCCCTTGGTAAGCTTTGACGCCCCCTTAGAAATTCAGTGCTCTACCTCCGTAAGACTCCATCGAGGCTAGCCCTAAAGCTATTTCGAGGAGAACCAGCTATCTCCGGGTTCGATTGGAATTTCTCCCTACCCACACCTCATCGCCACCCTTTTCAACGGATGTGCGTTCGGCCCTCCACTACCTCTTACGGCAGCTTCAGCCTGGACATGGGTAGATCACCCGGTTTCGGGTCTACTCTTACTGACTCTGCGCCCTCTTAAGACTTGGTTTCCCTTCGGCTCCACCCCTGGAGGGCTTAACCTTGCCAGTAAGCGTAACTCGCCGGACCGTTCTACAAAAAGTACGCGGTTGTGCACATAAGGCACTTCCACAGCTTGTAAACACAGGGTTTCAGGTTCTCTTTCACTCCCCTCCCGGGGTCCTTTTCACCTTTCCTTCACAGTACTATGCGCTATCGGTCACTGAGGAGTATTTAGCCTTGGAGGGTGGTCCCTCCTGCTTCCCACAAGGTTTCCCGTGTCTCGTGGTACTCTGGATCCTGCCAGCCTCTCATCAATTTCGCCTACGGGATTTTCACCCTCTCTGATCAGATTTCCCAAAACTGTTCGGCTATTGATTCGAGTACCTTATGCAGTCCACAACCCCGCGGTGCACGCACCACGGTTTGGGCTCTTTCCATTTCGCTCGCCGCTACTTTGGAAATCGAGGTTTCTTTCTTCTCCTCGGGGTACTTAGATGTTTCAGTTCCCCCGGTTCCCTTCCATACGTTATGGATTGGCGTATGGATACTTGAGGTTTGCTCAAGTGGGTTTCCCCATTCGGATATCTCCGGATCAATGGATATTTGCTCCTCCCCGAAGCTTTTCGCAGCTTATCACGTCCTTCATCGGCTCTCAGTGCCAAGGCATCCACCCTGCGCTCTTAATGCTTGACCTGTATTCTTGGTCCGCTGCCATCATAGCGTTGATGACAGGCTTTTGTGTTCTCTGCTTTAAAAGCAATTGATTGAATAATCTTTCGATTATCTCTCTGGTTTGATAACATCACATGCTCTCACATATGATGCCTCGGATGTCTTTTCCTATCTCTAACGTTTTAACGTTTTCAATATAGATTGTATATGCGGTTTTCAAGGTACATCTTGCTGACTGAATGTTTCATCAGTCATTAGAACTTAAAAGATCTTTTTGATGTTTTCTGTGAAACACAATTTCTTCTTTTAAACTCTAATCACTGGTAAAACCAGCTCTCATCAGCACTTCCCTGCTGTTATGGGTTACTGCGCTTCTGTGGGCAGCTGTTTTATTTTATAGACATTTTCCCCTGTCTTTTTTCATTAGGGAGCTGGCAGCCACCTGCTCTCCCACACCGTCTCCAGTGCAGTACCATCGGCCGCTTAGGTCTTAACCATCGTGTTCGGGATGGGAACGGGTGTGTCCCCTAAGCGCATCGCCACCAGCAGTAGTTATCCAGTTTTTGAAACTGTAAAGTCTGCGGCATCTTCCGTTTTCTGTTTCTTATGTCTCTGTCTCTTCTGCCGTTCCTTAATAACTAAACAGTGAAACCCATTCTTTACTTGTTCTTCCTTAGAAAGGAGGTGATCCAGCCGCACCTTCCGATACGGCTACCTTGTTACGACTTCACCCCAGTTATCAGTCCCGCCTTCGGCAGCTCCCTCCGAAAAGGTTGGGTCACTGACTTCGGGCGTTACCAACTCCCATGGTGTGACGGGCGGTGTGTACAAGACCCGGGAACGTATCACCGCGACATTCTGATTCGCGATTACTAGCGATTCCAGCTTCGTGCAGTCGAGTTGCAGACTGCAGTCCGAACTGAGACGTTATTTTTGGGATTTGCTCCACCTCGCGGCTTTGCCTCCCTTTGTTTACGCCATTGTAGCACGTGTGTAGCCCAGATCATAAGGGGCATGATGATTTGACGTCATCCCCACCTTCCTCCGGATTATCTCCGGCAGTCTCGCCAGAGTGCCCAGCTTTACCTGCTGGCTACTGACGATAAGGGTTGCGCTCGTTGCGGGACTTAACCCAACATCTCACGACACGAGCTGACGACAACCATGCACCACCTGTCTCCTATGCTCCGAAGAGAGGGTTCCATTACGAAACGGTCACCGGGATGTCAAGGCCTGGTAAGGTTCTTCGCGTTGCTTCGAATTAAACCACATGCTCCACCGCTTGTGCGGGTCCCCGTCAATTCCTTTGAGTTTCATTCTTGCGAACGTACTCCCCAGGTGGAATGCTTAATGCGTTTGCGGCGGCACCGATGAGCTTTGCTCACCAACACCTAGCATTCATCGTTTACCGCGTGGACTACCAGGGTATCTAATCCTGTTTGCTCCCCACGCTTTCGAGCCTCAACGTCAGTTACTGTCCAGTAAGCCGCCTTCGCCACTGGTGTTCCTCCTAATATCTACGCATTTCACCGCTACACTAGGAATTCCGCTTACCTCTCCGGCACTCGAGCCAGACAGTTTCCAATGCAGTCCCAGGGTTAAGCCCTGGGTTTTCACATCAGACTTGCCTTGCCGTCTACGCTCCCTTTACACCCAGTAAATCCGGATAACGCTTGCCCCCTACGTATTACCGCGGCTGCTGGCACGTAGTTAGCCGGGGCTTCTTAGTCAGGTACCGTCATTATCTTCCCTGCTGATAGAGCTTTACATACCGAAATACTTCTTCGCTCACGCGGCGTCGCTGCATCAGGGTTTCCCCATTGTGCAATATTCCCCACTGCTGCCTCCGTAGGAGTTTGGGCCGTGTCTCAGTCCCAATGTGGCCGTTCACCCTCTCAGGCCGGCTACTGATCGTCGCTTTGGTGGGCCGTTACCCCGCCAACTGGCTAATCAGACGCGGGTCCATCTCATACCACCGGAGTTTTTCACACCGAGCCATGCAGCTCTGTGCGCTTATGCGGTATTAGCAGCCGTTTCCAGCTGTTATCCCCCGGTATGGGGCAGGTCACCCACGCGTTACTCACCCGTCCGCCGCTCAGTCAGCCAAGAATCAATCCGAAGAAATCAACTTAACTGCTTCGCTCGACTTGCATGTGTTAAGCACGCCGCCAGCGTTCATCCTGAGCCAGGATCAAACTCTCTGATAAAATGTTTGTTCCAAGTTCAAAATCAACATACTAGCTAATTTATCCCTTTTACTGTTTTAAAGGATCTTTCGATCGTTTTGAATTACTTATTCAGAACTTTCGAGGATGTGTTTCACTGTTTAATTATCAAGGATCTTTGCTGTTCCGACTCGGATCAGCTCGTTTATTTTATCACAGAGCTTTTCATTTGTCAAGAACTTTTTTAAATTTATTTTTTGAAGCTCTTTCGAACTTCTTTGCTGTTCTTTTTCGTTTTTTCTCTGCCGTTCTCTCGTTTATTTTATCAAACTCATTTGCTTTTGTCAAGAACTTTTTTCAAGTTTTTTGAATGGAGCATGCGACAACCGAACCGGAAGCTCCCTCCGGCCGTCCGTTCAGCATGTATTCCGATGGATTTTTCACTTCCACGAGTCCCTCTGTCTGCATTTCGAAGACGCCGATCTCATTTGTAGAACCAAAACGGTTTTTGACGCCGCGCAGAATCCGGTAGGACGCATGACGGTCGCCCTCGAAGTACAGCACAGTATCTACCATGTGTTCCAGCACACGCGGGCCGGCCACATTACCGTCTTTTGTCACATGACCGACGATAAAGATCGAAATTCCCATTCCCTTTGCAATCTGCATCAGCACATTCGTCGATTCCCGGACCTGGGATACACTGCCCGGCGCGGAGCTGACCTCCTCGTTGTACATGGTCTGGATCGAGTCGATGACGGCCATCTCCGGCTTCTCTTTTTCCATGACGGCGCGGATAATGTCAAGATTCGTCTCACAGAGCAAGGACAGATTTTCGTTAAATTCTCCGATCCGCACAGCGCGCAGTTTGATCTGGCGCAGGGACTCCTCACCGGAAATGTATAAAACCTGATGTCCTGCTGTGGACAGCATGCGGCACACCTGCAGAAGGAGTGTGGATTTTCCAATTCCCGGATCGCCGCCGACCAGTGTCAGGGAACCCGGCACGATTCCTCCGCCGAGCACCCGGTCGAGCTCTCCGATTCCCGTCGGGATGCGCTCCTCTTTTCCTGTTGAAATTTCCGTCAGATGCACCGGCTTTCTGCCCGCCGCGCTGTGATTTCCGATCCCCTGCGTTCCCGCCGGTGTTTTGGCCGCTGTCGGTTCCTCCACAAACGTGTTCCATTCTCTGCACGCCGGACACTGGCCCATCCATTTTGCGGACTCATATCCGCAGTTCTGGCAGAAAAAGGCTGTTTTTTTGCTTTTGCCATAGTTGTCTCCCTTATAATTGTCAAAAAAAAGCTGCCGCACACGTTCTGCGACAGCCTTCTTTTCTTATTTCATCATGCTTTTACGATTTCTACTGCGCTTTTTCCAGCTCTACGCTGAAGGAAAGTTTTCCGCCGAGGTTTGTGGTCATGTGGCCAACGTTTACGCCGTCGAGCAGCACCTTGTATTCGGTCTCTGCTTCCATTTCAACGGTGATCTGTGCATCCTCCGGTCCTTCTACTTTGAAGGTCATGCCGCCGTCGAATACGTTCAGATCGGTAACTGCGGTTCCCGGAACGGATTCGTATACGAACAGTCCGTTTCTCTCCAGCTTTGTGATTTCCTTAAAGGTTTTTACTTTATACAGATCTCCTCTGTGCTCAAAATCAGATTTTTTGCCTTTGCCGCAAGCTCATAATCTCCGAAGCTGATGCCTCCGTCTGCCTCTGTGCGGATTAATTCTTTTACTACTGACATTTGTAAATGCCCTCCTGGTCTTGTCTTTTGTGGTGTTTCGTTTCTTTGTGAAAATCATACCATAATCAAAAAAGATTTTACCATATAATTTATGGAATTTTATATTATTTTTTCTCAAGAACCTTAAATGTAATCTCTTTCTTATTCATTCCAGCCGCAACGGTATCGCCTTTTTTCACTTCTCCGTTCAGGATGGCTTCTGCGAGCGGATCCTCAATTTTGCTCTGGATCGCGCGTTTTAACGGGCGGGCACCGTACTTGCTGTCGAAGCTGTTTTCCACGAGATATTCTTTCACGGTGTCACGGACTTTCAATTCAATGTCCATCTGCTCCTTGCAGCGGCGCTCCAGATCTTTGAGCAGAATCTGCAGAATCTTCTTCATATCCGCCTTGGTAAGCTGATGGAATACAATAATCTCGTCGATTCGGTTCAGGAATTCCGGCTTAAACATCCGTTTGACTTCTTCCATCACCTGGCCCTTCATGTATTCGTAGTCTTTCCGCTCATCTTCTGTCGAAAGGAATCCAAGGCGTTTCGGCGCTACAATGTTCTGTGCTCCAGCATTGGATGTCATGATAATGCAGGTCTGTTTGAAATCAACTTTTCTGCCCTGCGCGTCGGTGATATGGCCATCATCAAGCACCTGCAGCAGAATGTTGAAGACATCCGGGTGAGCTTTCTCGATCTCATCGAACAGAATCACACTGTACGGATTGCGGCGCACCTTTTCAGAGAGCTGGCCGCCCTCTTCGTAGCCAACGTATCCCGGAGGGGAACCGATCAGCTTGGAAACGCTGTGCTTCTCCATGTATTCCGACATATCAAGGCGGATCAGGGCCTGCTCTGTACCGAAAACTGCCTCGGCGAGTGCTTTGGAAAGTTCTGTTTTGCCAACTCCGGTCGGGCCGAGGAACAGAAATGAGCCGGTCGGGCGGTTCGGGTCTTTTAATCCGACTCTACCCCGTTTGACGGCTTTTGCTACAGCCGTTACAGCTTCTTCCTGTCCAACAACACGTTTGTGGAGGGTCTGCTCCAATTTTGCCAGGCGTTTGGATTCTCCTTCTGCGAGGCGCTGTACCGGGATTTTCGTCCAGGTCGATACGGTTTTGCGATCTCTTCCTCGGTTACCTGCAGTTTTTTATTCTTTGCAGCGGCGCTCAAAGCGTTTGCGGATCTGCTCAAGATCTTTCTCAAGCTCCTGCTGGCGTGCCTGCAGCACTTTTGCCTGTTCAAAATCACCTGCACTGATCGCAGATTCTTTTTCTTTCTGTACTTCGAACAGAGCCTGCTCCTCTTTTGCCATGTTGTCCGGCACCTGGTAGCCGGCGAGCTGTACGCCTGCGGATGCCTCATCGATCAGATCGATGGCTTTATCCGGCAGGAAACGGTCGTTGATGTAGCGGACGCTCATTTTTACGGCTGCTTCCAGTGCTTCATCGGTGATTTCCACGCCGTGGTGGCGTTCGTAGTATGGGCGCAGGCCTTTTAAGATATCAAGTGCTTCGCTTTCCGTCGGTTCTTCTACTTTGACCGGCTGGAAACGGCGCTCCAATGCGGCATCTTTTTCGATGTATTTACGGTATTCTTCCAGTGTTGTTGCACCGATGAGCTGAATTTCTCCACGGGAGAGGGACGGTTTTAAGATGTTGGATGCATCGAGTGCGCCCTCTGCACCTCCGGCTCCGATGATGGTGTGGAGCTCGTCGATGAACAGCAGAATATTTTCATTATCCGTCACTTCTTTGACGACACGTTTGATGCGCTCTTCGAACTCACCGCGGTATTTGCTTCCGGCTACCATTCCCGAGAGGTCAAGAACGACAACACGCTTGTCACGGATGGTTTCCGGCACGATGCCAAGAGCGATGCGCTGTGCAAGGCCTTCGGCAATCGCCGTTTTTCCAACGCCAGGCTCGCCGATGAGACACGGGTTGTTTTTCGTTCTGCGGCTCAGGATCTGAATCACACGCTCAATTTCCTGGCTGCGGCCGACAACCGGGTCGAGTTTTCCCTTCGCGTGCGAGCTCGGTGAGATCGCGGCTGTACTGGTCGAGTGCCGGCGTTTCGCTGGTCTGCGCTCCACCTCTTGTCTGCGGTCCGCGGCCGGTGTTTGTATTTCCATTCATGCCGCCCTGCGACGGTGCTTCGCCCATGGCGGTGAGAATGGCGCTGTATAATTTCTGAATGTTGATGCCCATGGTGAAAAGTAAGCGGGTGGCAACGCAGTCGCTCTCTTTTTAAAATAGCAATCAGCAGATGCTCAGTTCCTACGGCTCTGCTTTTGAAGCGTGCGGCCTCTGCTTCTGCATTTTCGAGTACACGACGTACTCTCGGGGTATAGCCCGGACGTGATTCGGTTGCTGTATTTCCGCCTGGTGCAATCAGACGGTCAATCAGTTCGGTAAGCTGTCCGGCATCTACGTGAAACTCAGAAAGCACCATGCCTGCTGTGCCATCCTCCACGTTCAGAAGTCCGATCAGAAGGTGTTCGGTTCCTACGTAATTATGTCCACATTTTTCAGCTGTCCTAACCGCATATGCCAGTGCTTTTTTTGCCTGACTGGTATATCCTTCTCTCATAATACTATTGTCTCCTTCATGATTCGTCTGCGTAGTTGCTGTAAATTTCATCTACAAGCTGATGTACTTCTTCTTTTTGATATATTTTTGCAGACGGCTTTTGCAAGAATGACCTGCAGATCTTCCCGCAGTTCCTGCATCGCATACAGTTTATCCGCGTCAATGCGGATGACGGCGCCCTTTTTCTTCTGTCAATGGAAAGGGAGGCCCTCCTGGCGGAGTACGCTGTAGGCTTTATTTACGGTATGCATGTTGATTCCAATATTCTCTGCAAGCTGCCTGACGGAAGGTAAGGTATCCCCTTCCTGAATCCGCGAAGTGGCAATGCCCAGAATGATCTGATTCCGCAGCTGGATATAGATCGCTTCATCGCTGTTGAAGTCGATCTGTATTGTCTCGTAATACATAGTTACACCCTGCTTTCTCGTATCGTATTGTTATACATATGTTATAACAATTCGCAGACTTTGTCAATGAACGGATTTGCAATCGGATCTTTATCTGTTCTTTTCATAGATAATCTGAAGGCCTTTTAAGAGCAGATCCTCGTCGATGATGATGTTGTGTCGGCAGTGCGGAATCACAGCCTTCGCCAGACCTCCGGTAGCCACAATCGTGCACTTGCAGCCAAGTTCTTCTTCCATCCGTTCGATCATGCCGTCGATGCTGGCAGCGTTTCCATAAATCATGCCGCCTCTCAGGCAGTCCAGGGTATTTTTGCCGATCACTTTTTCGGCGCGGCAAGACTGGTCTGACTAAGCTGCGCGGCATTTGATACGAGAGCATCCAGAGAGGTGCGTAAGCCTGGAAGAATAACACCGCCGATAAAGCAGCCTTTCTGGTCGAGCACACTCATGGTAGTTGCGGTTCCCATGTCGATGACGATCTGCGGGCATGTGTATTCATTCAGAGCCGCTACTGCCACAACAACAAGGTCACTTCCTGCCGTTGCAGGGTCGTCCAGTTTGATATTAAGTCCGGTCTTCACACCGGGGCCGACAACTTTGACCGACTTTTTATCACTTTTTCTGCCGCACTCCTGCAGAGTTCCGTTACCTGCGGAACGACGGAGGAGATGATGCCGCCTTCGATCTGGTCCACAGGGATTTCATAAATTTCCAGCACATTTTTCAGGCTGACTGCGTATTCCAGCTCTGTTTTTGCCTTGTCCGTGGAGAGTCTTTCGATGAAGTATGTTTTTTTCCCTTCCACACACCCAAGGACGATGTTCGTGTTGCCGATGTCTATTGCAAGAATCATAATTGATTTCCTCCTGTATGGTAAATTATCTTTCCTTATGTCTGGATTTCCTTATCTCTTTTATCAGCTCACGTGGTAATGCTCTCAACATGGTTTTCTATTTGCTTAAATTATAATTTCTTATTTATTTCCAAACATCTTTTCATATTCCGGTGTTCCATCCAGTGTAGCGAAGTAGTCTTTCGGGGTTTCTGCGCGGCGGATGACTTCAAAGCTGCCGTCCTCTTTTTAACAGAACCTCTGCAGATTTTAATTTTCCGTTGTAGTTGTATCCCATGGAAAATCCATGTGCGCCGGTGTCGTGGATGAAGAGGAGGTCTCCGACTTCCACTTCCGGAAGCATGCGGTCGATCGCGAATTTATCGTTGTTTTCGCACAGGGAACCTGTTACGTCATATTTGTGGTCGCACGGCTGATCTTCTTTTCCCATCACGGTGATGTGGTGGTAAGCGCCGTACATAGCCGGTCTCATCAGGTTGACCGCGCATGCATCACAGCCGATGTACTCTTTGTAGATGTGTTTCTGATGGATTGCGCGCGTAACGAGTCCGCCGTACGGTCCCATCATGAAACGGCCCATCTCCGTGTAAATTGCAACATCGCCCATGCCGGCTGGAACGAGGACTTCATCGTACACTTTATGTACACCCTCGCCAATCACGCGGATGTCATTGCCTTCCTGACCCGGTTTGTACGGAATTCCGACACCGCCGGAAAGATTGATGAATTTGATTTTTTACGCCTGTCTCTTTCTGCAGCTTTACAGCCAGCTCAAACAGTGTTTTTGCCAGAACCGGGTAGTAATCGTTGGTTACGGTATTACTTGCAAGGAAGGAATGGATGCCGAACTCTTCTGCCCCTTTTGCCTTCAGAATGCGGAATGCCTCGAAAAATCTGCTCGGTTGTCATACCGTATTTGGCATCTCCCGGATTGTCCATAATATCGGTGCTGATTTTAAACAGTCCGCCCGGGTTATAACGGCAGCAGATTTTCTTCGGAATGTAGCCTAATGTTTTCTCAAAGAAAATCAATATGGGTAATATCATCAAGGTTAATGATCGCACCAAGCTCTGCAGCCAGTTGATACTCTGCAGCCGGTGTTACGTTGGATGAAAACATGATTTTATCTTTCTCAAATCCCATCGCATCGGAAAGCATCAGCTCCGTGTAAGAAGAGCAGTCGCATCCGCAGTCATATTCACCCAGCATTTTGATCAGTGTCGGGTTTGGGTTCGCTTTTACCGCAAAATACTCCCGGAATCCCGGGTTCCATGCAAATGCTTCCTTCACTGCCTTCGCATTTTCGCGGATTCCTTTTTCATCGTAAATGTGAAACGGAGTTGGTACTGCTGCTGCGATTTCTTCCAGTTTTTCTTTTTGTTACAAAAAGGCTTCTTCGTCATTCTCTTTTGTCTCCTTCTTCTGCTTATTTTGCCTGAATAATGTGAAGCATGTTTGTCATATATCCTTCACCCGTCACCTCGTTAGTAGCAGGGTCTCCGGCCGTAAAAATAACCATATCGCCGCGTTCTACAAAAGCTCCTCACGGCGCACCATATACATAGCATGGGAAATGATGTTCTCCGTAGAATCTTCCTCGTATCCGGTCACCGGACGAACGCCCCAGTAGAGCTGCATTTTTTCTTCTTGCCCATTCATATGGGGTAACGCCGTAAATCGGTACGCTCGGACGAAGGTTGGAAATCAGTCTTGCGGTCTGACCGGACATCGTCGGGGTCACAATGCAGGCTGCTTTGATGTGTTCTACCATAGAAACGGCTGCACTTCCGACTGCTGCGGAAACATTCAGCTTTCCTTCCAGCGCTTTTCCATCGCGGTAATCTTCGAATTTCAGATAGCGCTCTGTCTGCTCGGCAATCTCTCCCATCATGGTAACTGCCTCGATCGGATATTTTCCGGCTGCTGTTTCGCCGGAGAGCATGATCGCATCCGTTCCATCATAAATTGCATTCGCAACATCGGCTACCTCTGCACGGGTCGGACGCGGATTCCGGATCATGGAATCCAGCATCTGGGTTGCTGTGATAACCGGTTTGTATTTATGATTGCATTTTTCAATGATGATTTTCTGTACATGCGGTACCTGGCACGCCGGAATCTCTACACCAAGGTCTCCCCTTGCAACCATCACACCATCTGCCGCATCGATGATGCTGTCGATGTTCTGCACACCTTCCGCATTTTCGATCTTGGCAATGATATCAATATGCTCTCCTCCGTTTGCCACAAAGGAACTCACGGATTTCGTTAATTGCCTCTGCATTTCGGATAAAAAGAAGCCGCTACAAAATCAATATCCTGTTCAATACCAAAGAGAAGATCTCCTTTGTCTTTCTCCGTCAGGTTCGGAAGATTGATCGAAACGTTTGGTACATTCACACCCTTCTTCTCCGAGTTCGCCGCCGTTTACTACGGTACAGACAATTTCCGGTGCATTTACTTTTTCTACGCGCAGGCCGATCAGACCATCATCGATCAGAATTGTGTCTCCCTCTTTGATATCGTCGGTAAGGCCTGTGTAGCTGATAGAACAGTGATTTTCATCTCCGGTCTCCTGAACGGTTGTCAGGGTAAAAGTCTGTCCGGTTACCAGATTTACTTTTTTTTGCCATCTTTTAAAACGCCGGTACGGATCTCCGGTCCTTTGGTATCCAGCAGGATTGCCACAGGAGTTTTCAGCTCTTTTCGAAGCTCTTTCAGCATATCCATACGCATTTTCTGCTCATCGTGGTCTCCATGAGAAAAATTAAAACGAGCAACATCCATTCCGGTTTCAATCAGTTTTTCATCAGGTCACGGGAGTTGGTATTTGGTCCCATGGTGCAGACAATTTTCGTTCTTCTCATACTTTCTCTCCTTCTTTATTTTACATGCTCATGCGTAAAAAGATGCTCCTGACAATATTCATAATTGCCCTTGCATTTCGAACAAAAACGGAACTCCAGATTCGGATCATCTTTTTTCGGTCCGGCCGCAGATCGCACATTTGTGTTTTGTGATCCCGTTCGGATTGCGGTATTCGGCTTCGCCTCTTGAAACGGCCTTTTTTGAATTCCTTCCGGCGTCTGTTCTGCTGGAAAGAGCTGCGTTTTCCTTTTCTTGTCATCAGGAAGAACACAAGGACGTTTGCAAGGGAACAAAGAATAACAACACATCCTGCCCAGTTTCCGCTCATGATGCTGGTAATCATGCTGTAGGCGAGAAGCGCTACGTCAAGGTATGCCAGCCATTTGATTTTGATCGGAATAATGAAATACAGCAGTACCTGCATATCCGGAAAGCTGATCGCAAAGCCGAGGAAAATCGAGAGGCTGATGTAGTAAGTGCTGAATGCCGTTCCCATCAGCGACGGATATCCGTTGACTGCATATAAGATTCCATACAGCAGGAAGGAACCGATAATGGTCATCAGAATGCCGGAAAAGATGTAAACATTATACTTGAAAATCTCCCAGGCTCTCTCAAGGCTTGTTCCGATTGAGTAATAGAAAAAACAGCATGATGATCGTAAAGATATCAAGGCTGCTCGGCGGAATCAGAATCCAGCTCACCAGACGCCAGATCTGTCCGTGCAGAATATAATATGGTTCCAGTGTCAGATACTGTCTCATAATGGGGGCCGCAAGCTGAATGATATAGCCCGCAATGTACGTTACGATAATGTACATCGTCAGATGGCTTAACGCGTATCTCCCATATTTTCGCTCCATTTTGTCTAAAAAATTCATGCACACTCTTCCTTTTTTTTTGTTTTATTTTACCGGCTTTCACTGCCCGAAAATACATTCTCATTATACGTGCTGCCTTTTCGTTTGTCAAACGGTATAACGGTGAATTTCGTCTCTGAAAAAATTTACTGGAAATACTTGCTTTACGAATGTTTTGACTTTTTGCCAAAACTTTAAATGAGGTATAATTTATTAGTGAAATCTTTTCCAGTTATTTTATAAATATACGAAAAAAAAATTCAGGAGGACTTTATATATGGCAGGATCATCATTTGGTACCATCTTCAGACTGACCACCTGGGGAGAGTCTCATGGAAAAGGCGTGGGCGTTGTTGTGGACGGGTGCCGGCCGGCCTTTCGCTTTCGAGGAGGATATTCAGGTTTACCTTGACCGCAGGAAGCCAGGACAGAACCGCTTTACCACAAAACGGAAAGAATCCGATACCGTTCAGATTTTATCCGGCACTTTCGAAGGAAAAACGACCGGTACCCCGATTTCCATGGTGGTATGGAATGAGGATCAGCATTCCAAAGATTACAGCGACATTGCTTCCTATTACAGACCGGGCCACGCCGACTATACGTTTGATGCAAAATACGGTTTCCGCGACTACCGCGGCGGCGGACGCTCCTCAGGACGCGAGACGATCGCACGCGTGGCTGCAGGTGCCATTGCCTTAAAAATGCTCTCTGAGCTTGGCATCACCGTTTCCGCCTACACCCGCTCCATCGGTGACGTGGAAATCCAGTCTTTTGATGCCGCTGAAATCGCGAATAACGCCCCTGAATATGCCGGATGCAGACGCTGCCGAAAAGGCTTCCGAGCTTTTAACAAAAGCCATGGCGGAAAAAAAAATTCCGTCGGCGGTGTGGTCGAATGTGTCGTTCACCATATGCCGGCCGGTGTCGGCGATCCGGCTCCATTGTCAAGCTGACCAACCACGCCGGCGGTATTTTAGGCGGCATCAGCGACGGAAGCGATATCGTTGTCCGGGCTGGTTTCAAACCGACCCCGTCCGTTGCTGCTTCCCAACAGACTATCAACAAAGATGGTGAAAACATTGCCATCGAAATCAAAGGCCGCCACGACCCGATCGTCGTTGCACGCGCCGTTGTTGTCGTGGAATGCATGACCGCTCTTGTCCTGGCGGACGCACTGCTCGTCGGCATGAGCGCCAAACTGGACAATGTAAAGAAAGTCTGGGCTCCGGACGAGAAATAAAGGCCGGACTGCTTCTTTCTGGCTTCAACACAAAAAATGCCTGCGGGATACAGTTCTTCCTGCAGGCATTTTTGCGTTATTTTTTAGTGAACGCCTTTTTCGTAATCAGAATACAGTTCGGCGTCTCCACTTTCATCGGGCGGCCTTTCTGAACCAGCACGTTTTCTCATAATCAACAGTAAATGTTGTGATCGTGTTGGACTCATGGTTTGCCACTGCGATATGTTTTCCGTCCGGGAACATTGCAATATCCTTTGGATATTCGCCGCTGATCGGAAGTGCAAACTTCTTCTCCAGGCAGCCGGTCTCCGGATCGATATGGAACATTGCTACGGTATTGTCTCCGGCTGTAGAAGTAAACAGGTAGTGGTGATCCGGGAAAGGCACATGCCGGATGCAGCGTCGTGCGCCTGGTCCACGTTCGCGGATGTGGTGCTGATCGACTGCAGTTTTTCAAATTCCGGTCCGTTTCCCGTATCACGGTAGCTGAATACATCGACTTTGTTCATCAGCTCGTAAATGACATACGCGTATTTTCCGGATTCACTGAAAACGATCTCTCTCGGGCCGGATTCACGCTCACAGCGCAGGATATCCACCAGTTTCAGGCGGTCACGCTGTGTGTTCAGCTTGTACATTTTGATCTGGTCAATGCCGTTGTCGACTGCGCAGACATATTTGTTGTCCGGTGTAGGAACGACACAGCTGACATGCGGGCGGAAGTTACGCTCTGCCACACTGCCAAGGCCCTTGTGGAACACGCCGTCCATCAGACTTCCGAGGCGGCCGTCCTTATGGGTATGTACAACGGTTACTTTTTCCGTCATGATAGCCTGCCACGAACAGGTATCTTCCGGTTTTGTCCACCGACAAATAGCAGCCGCGCATGCCGTCGATGTCTACTTTGTTGATCGGGGTCAGGTCTCCGTCATCCTCCACTGCAAACACTGCAACGCCTTCATCTGCAATCGAATACAGGTATTTGCCGTTTAAGGAACGGGCAATGTGGGAAGAGTTGTTGACCGGTATGACTTTTCGCTCTGTCAGAGTGCCTTCTTCTACATTTACATCATATAAATGAATACCAATGCTGCTTCCATGGGTATAAGTGCCTACATAGGCTACGTACTCATCCTTCATGTTGTTTTCATCCTTTCTGCCTTCTCGCACATCGTGTGAATTTTCTAAAAAATATTTTAACACAATTTCCGCGCCACGACAACGAGGAAAACGGATTTTTGATATGTAAACGGTAACACTTTATTTTTAGACACAGGATATTCTCCTGCAGAGAATTTTTAGATATTTCTATTGTTTTTAGATTGTAAGAGTTGAGGTTTCCGCTGCATACCATTTCCATTTTCTACGCTCTCGTCAGACTGATTTCCTGACTCATCATTCCCTGCAGTTTCTTGATTGCGCGGCTGTACTGGCACTGCAGCGCCTGCTCGCTTTTCTTGCAGAATCCGCTGAGCTCTTTGTAGCTGAATCCATATGCTCTCCCCAGAAAATGCGCTGATCCATCGGATTCAGGTTCTGAATGCATGCATCACCATTCGTTCCTCAATCTCGGCTGTCGCGGCCGCCTCCCCTTCATTTCTGTTCTCTTTCTGATACTGTGTATAGGAAACTTCATTCTGATAATAATGTTTTCTGCGCTGATTCTTGATCTTGTTTTTTGCCACACAGAACAGCCATTTCGTCATCTCTTCTCCTTCGAGATCGGCAACGGTTTCAAATTTTTACCACCAATACCTCCCATACATCGTTCAGCACATCCTTCGCCGTCTCGGTCATTGTTCAACTGACCGCAGATATAACGGAACAGCACATGACTGTTTTCCTCGAATATGATCTGAAAAAATCGTTCCTCTTGTCTCTACACTTCTTTCTCCCTCCTGTTATTTCGCTGTCCTTCTCTTCCGGGTCCGTCATATATGTAATGTGTTGAGACTATCGAAATCTTTCGTTTTTTTCAGAATATTTCTACCATTTGACCTTATTACTTTTGTTAATAAAGCAAAATATTGCGTTATAACTGCACCGCGGCGCATAATCAAATTTTTCTTTCGAAATCAGAAATTACTGTTTCTGACAAAAATTCCCGCAGAAAGGAGCTTTCTTCCTCTCTGCGGGAATCTTCTATTTTGGTTTTATTTTATTTAAAGTAAGCAACACCGGACTCAAAGATCTTCAGATCCTGCTCTCCGTAGATGTTGACTGCTACGCCGTTGTCGCGGCGCTCTGCGTGTGCCATCTTACCAAAGACACGGCCGTCCGGGCTGGTGATACCCTCGATTCCGCAGTAGGAACCGTTGACATTCCAGTACTCGTCGTTGGTCAGGTTTCCGTTGACATCGCAGTAGCGGGTTGCAATCTGGCCGTTTGCCATCAGCTTGTCGATCCACTCTTTCGATGCTACGAAACGGCCCTCTCCGTGGGATGCCGGGTTGGTGTAAACACCGCCAAGCTCGGCGCCTGCCAGCCATGGTGACTTGTTGGTAACAACTTTCGTGTAAACCATCTTGGAAATATGGCGTCCGATGGTATTGTAGGTCAGTGTCGGAGAATCCTCCGTCTGTCCGAGAATCTCACCGTACGGAACGAGTCCCAGTTTGATCAGTGCCTGGAATCCGTTGCAGATACCAAGGGCAAGTCCGTCTCTCTCATTCAGCAGTTTGGTAACAGCTTCTTTGATCTTCGCATTCTGGAATGCGGTTGCAAAGAATTTTGCTGATCCATCCGGCTCATCACCTGCGGAGGATCCGCCAGGGAACATGATGATCTGCGCCTGGTTGATGGCTTTTTCAAAGGCATCGACAGAACCGCGGATGTCTTCTGCGGAAAGGTTGCTGAATACCTGAGTGATAACTTTTGCACCGGCACGCTCGAAAGCTCTGGTGCTGTCATACTCACAGTTCGTTCCCGGAAGACCGGAATGAATACGGTCGGCTGTGCCAGCTTGTGGGAGCATACGTGGATGCTCTTTGCCTGATAGCAACTGTCTGCAACAATTCCGTTTTCGTCTGCTGCTGCCACATTCAGGGCATCTACCTCGGAAGCTCTGCACCGGATACGGTCTTGAATACTTTTTCCAGCGGTTTGTTCCATGCGGAAACAGCCTCGCGGATGGTGATTTCGGTGTCTTTATAGGAAAGAACCGGTTTGTCTGTCACTTCACCGATGACGGTGTAGGTGCTTGCCAGCTCTCCGACTTTTTCAGCCGGAACTTCGCAGATCAGATCTGCAATATATGGAGTAAAGAGATCTCTCTCGTCTACATTGTGCTCGATGGTTACGCCGAGAGCATTACCGAATGCCATCTTGGATACAGCTGCTGCGATACCCTGACGGTCTACGACATAAGCGGCTTTCACACGGCCGTTCTGCATATCCTCATGCAGTTTTCTGTAGATTTCCATGACGCCTTCGTACTCTGGAAGCAGATGTGCGTCGACTGGAAGGTGGATCCACACGAGTTTGTCTCCTGTGTTTTTCAGCTCCGGAGATACTACATCTTTTAATTTTGCAACGTCAACCGCGAAGGATACCAGTGTGGGCGGTACGTCAATCTCGTTGAAGGTACCGGACATACTGTCTTTTCCTCCGATAGACGGCAGGCCGTAGCCCATCTGTGCGTCGTATGCACCAAGAAGGGCTGCGAAGGGCTGGCTCCAGCGATGGGGATCTCCGGTCATTCTGCGGAAGTATTCCTGGAAGGTGAACCGGATCTTGCTGTAATCGCCGCCGACTGCCACGATGCGGGACAGGGACTCGGTTACGGCATAGACTGCTCCGTGATACGGGCTCCAGCTCGATACGTATGGATCAAAGCCGTAGCTCATCATGGTAACGGTGTTGGTTTTTCCATCCGGAACCGGCACTTTTTGCAACCATCGCCTGGGTCTCGGTCAGCTGATACTTACCGCCGTAAGGCATCAGCACGCTGCCTGCGCCGATGGAGGAGTCGAACATTTCCACAAGACCCTTCTGGGAGCATGCGTTGAGGTCTGACAGGGTGGACAGCCATTTTTTCTTTCACGTCGGCAATGTCACCGCTTCTTTTTAACGGGGTGTCCTCTGCTTTTGGAATCTCTACGAAGACATCATTCTCCTGGTGTGCTCCGTTGGTATCCAGAAATGCACGGGAAATATTGACGATCTCTTTTCCTCTCCAGCAGAGTACCAGACGCGGGTCCTCGGTTACGACTGCAACTTCGGTTGCCTCCAGGTTCTCTTCTGCCGCATATTTCAGGAACTGCTCACGGTCTTTCGGGTCGATGACAACGGCCATACGCTCCTGGGACTCGGAGATGGCGATCTCGGTTCCGTCGAGGCCGGCATATTTTTTCGGTACTTTGTCCAGATTGATCTTAAGGCCCGGTGCCAGCTCGCCGATGGCAACAGAAACGCCGCCTGCGCCGAAGTCGTTACACTTTTTAATCAGAAGGCTGACTTCCTCGCGGCGGAACAGTCTCTGCAGTTTACGCTCAGTCGGTGCGTTTCCTTTCTGTACCTCTGCACCGCAGGTCTCGATGGATTCTGTCGTATGTACTTTGGAGGAACCAGTTGCGCCGCCGCAGCCGTCTCTTCCAGTACGGCCGCCGAGCAGGATGATGATATCGCCCGGATCGGAATTTTCACGGACAACGGCACGGCGCGGTGCTGCTCAAGGACGGCTCCGATCTCCATACGTTTTGCCACGTAGTCCGGATGGTAAACTTCTTTGACATAGCCGGTTGCAAGACCGATCTGGTTACCGTAGGAGCTGTAGCCGTCTGCCGCTCCGCGTACCAGTTTTTTCTGCGGAAGTTTTCCTTCGAGTGTCTCGCTCTGCGGACGGGTCGGATCTGCGGCTCCGGTCACACGCATCGCCTGATAGACATAGCTTCTGCCGGAAAGCGGGTCGCGGATGGCGCCGCCCAGACAGGTCGCCGCGCCGCCGAAGCCCTCAATCTCCGTCGGGTGGTTGTGAGTTTCGTTTTTGAAGTTGATCAGCCACTCTTCGTCTTTTTCCGTCTACATCTACCGGTACGACGATGGAGCATGCGTTGATTTCATCAGACTCTTCCTGATCTGCGAGTTTTCCTTCGGATTTCAGTTTTTCATTGCCAGAAGGGCAAGGTCCATAAGGCAGATGAATTTGTCGTCACGGCCTTTGTAGAGTACCTCACGGTCGCTTAAGTAGCGGTCGTAGCTTTTTTCATCGGCTCGTAGTAGTCGCCTTCGCCGAAGGTCACGTTGGTAAGCTCCGTGGAGAATGTCGTATGACGGCAGTGGTCGGACCAGTATGTATCCAGCACGCGGATCTCGGTCATGGACGGATTTCGTTTTTCTTCGCCGCGGAAGTAGTTCTGGATATGCAGGAAGTCTTTGAAGGTCATGGCAAGGCCGAGGGAATCATACAGGGCTTTTTAATTCTGCCTCCGGCATGTCGATGAATCCGTCGAAGATTTTGACGTCTGCCGGCTCTTCAAATTTTGTCACGAGGGTTTCCGGTTTTTCAAGTCCTGTCTCTCTGAGTCTACCGGATTGATGCAGTGTGCTTTTGACTGCGTCAAACTGCTCATCAGTCATCTCTCCTTCGATAACATACGTAACGGCGGAGCGGATGATCGGCTGCTCGTCTTCTTTCAAAACTGCACACACTGTACGGCAGAATCGGCTCTCTGATCGAATTGTCCGGGAAGGAATTCTACGGAAAATACTCTCGCACCTTCTGCACGCGGGAAATCTTCCTGATAGCAATATCAACCGGCGGCTCTGCAAAGACTACTTTACATGCTTTCATATGTCTCATCACTGATATTTCTACATCGTACCGGGATCAGCTCCCGTACGTTGGTTACGGCCTGATGTTCAGATAGTGCTTGATTTCATGCTTCAGATCTTTCGCCTTAATCGCAAATTCCGGCTTTTTCTCCACATAAACGCGTCTGACTGTACTCATTTTTATCCTCCATTTGTCTAATCATAGTCCCCCAAAAAAACGGGACAATCTTTCGTTACTTAAGAATAGCATATTTTATCTTTATAAATGAAATTAATATATCTTATATGTTTTATAAGTTTTATTTCTTAATAGACGGACGTATTCCCATTTTTCCTGCACTACCATCCCGCTCATTTCTCTCCCTGTCCTAAATTCAGGCCCATTTTTGGTGCTGGGATGCATTGGGGGGGATTTAGAAATACTAAGAGCCTTGAAATTTGCGTTGTTATAAAAAGTCAACTGTCTGAGCGCAGCGAGTTTTGACTTTTTTATAACATTTTTAGCAAATTCAAGATTAGTATTCTTATCCCCGAAACAGTATCCCCCAGCACCAGAAAGGACCGTCCCGTTTCCGTTTTTACATTCTATTCGGCTTTTCTCCCTGTGTCCGCAGTGCATTTCCCGCCTTTGCCGGCCGGTACAGCAGCATACAGGTTCCTGCATTCATAACAAGCGCACAGCACACATCCGGATACGGAGTGCTGTTTTAAAAACATGGTCGAAAACACAATCAGCACCGTCAGACCCAGGCAGACGTTTCGGAATACCGGGCGGTTTTTGAGCTGCTCGCTGTGTTCTACGGCAGCAGCTACGGCTACGGAATTATATACGTGAATACTTGGGAATACGTTGGTCGGTGTGTCTGTCAGGTAAAGGCCTCTGACCAGATCCGTGAAAATGTTCTCCCGTGGGAATACCGTCGGGCGCAGGTTCTGGCCGTTCGGGTACAGATAGGAGATCACGAGGAACGCCGTCATTCCGATTCCCAGGTTGATAATCAGCTGATAATATTCTCTGCGGTTCTTGTTGCAGAAGCCGAAATAAAGGACAGACCATGCAATATATCCAAACCACATAAAATAAGGAATCACAAAAAAACTCACACAGAACGGAATCATATCATCAAACGGAGTATGAATCAGATGATATCCTTTCTCGTAATGTGCGTTTTCAGATATTGAAAACATTTCAGATAGAAAATACCATAAACCACTACCGGAAGAAAATGCTTATATTTTTTATTGTCTTCATAGTTTCCCTCCACTTTTCTGACGAGTTTTTTCTCTTCAACCTGCTGAAATTATAGCACACGAAAAACCGAAGTCAATAAGCTTTATTATTTTTTTAAGAAACAATTCATCGGTTTCTGAAAACCGTCCTTGGATGGAAATGTTCAAAGATCCGCCGCGTCGAATTTTTTCCGTGTCCGGTTATATACATGCTCATCTTTTACCGTCCATGCAAATGCCGGTGTCCGAAACAGCATACGGTCGATCAGGAAGCCAGGGCAGTCGGCGTAGCGGTGGTCGTAGGCGATAAAATCCGGTTTCCCGATAAAATTCAGCATCAGATGACGCGCCATTATCCGCAGGATCAGATGCACCTTTATCATCGCTTTGAAAACGGCCGGAAAGCTGGCCGCGCAGCGTCTGCGGCATGTGGCGGCGGCACCAGCGGAGGGCCAGGCTATTGAAGGATTCCATGCAGAACATACCGGTGTACCCCTCCATCTCCTTCTGAAATCCCGCACAGACCGCCGTGGAAAGTCCCGGCATCTTGATTTTCGATTAAAAGCGGCACGCGGCCGTCTACCGTCTGCAGTACACTCACGAAGCAGCGGAATCTTTCCGTGCTGTCGCCCAGATGGAACTGCTGGAGTTCCTCATACGTATAATCGCTGATTTTTCCCTCGTTTCCACACATCCGCTTCATCGTGTCGTCGTGGAACACCACAATCCCGTCCATCCTTTGTTATCTGAATATCCAGCTCGATGGCATATCCCTGCTCCGCCGCGC
>VOFC01004059.1_pt1 | contig 22899 bp, 40 predicted proteins | sample 5384161 | NCBI WGS metagenome assembly VOFC01 (sample SAMN12384722, study PRJNA508395) | human gut metagenome | isolation source: healthy gut B | host: Homo sapiens | reverse complement strand
GGCCTGTATCATCTTTTCCATGTTTTTGCGTCCCCGCCTGCCATTGCAATGACCCCAATGCGGCGGGCAGTCACGGGTGTGGAGCTGGTCTTTTTAATATGCTTGTCCTCGTGGGCGCGGTGAAAATGGCCGACCGCGTGGTGCGCGAGATGATGGGCCTGTAAAAAGGAGGAAAACAAATGCGTTATCAAACCTATGCTGCTGCACTATTGATGGAACCGCCATCCCAATGGTGGAGGATTACGACCTGCCCGCTGAAAAGGGGAATTGTGGGGCACTTCTCCAAAGCAGCCCCTGACGAGATTTTTACCGTGGGCGACCGGCTGCTGGGCTTTGCCTATATACCCAAGAGCAGCATTGTTTACCTGGAAACCGGCGATGTGATTGTGAGGTGATATTTTGGAAGTCAAGATCAACCGGGAAATCCGCAACTACACCGAATCCATGTTTTTCGGGCTGAGTATGCGGCAGTTCATTTTTTCTGTTCTAGCCTGCGGCGTGGCCGTGGGCCTTTATTTTATCCTGCGCCCCTACTTCGGCGTGGAAACCCTGTCCTGGATGTGCATTTTGGGGCGGCCCCTTTGCCATGCTGGGGTTCATCACCTACCACGGTATGACGGCGGAACAATTTATCTGGGCGTGGCTGCGTTCGGAAATGCTGGAGCCGAAGGAGTTTAAGTTCGAGGACAGCAACTACTACTATGCGGCTCTGAAAGATACCATCGAGGAGCTGCAAACCGGGCGGCCCGGCAAGAAGCGCCGGAAGGAGCCGAAACACTTTAGCAAACGGAAGGAGGCCAAGCATGATTAAGACCATCAAAACCATGTCTAAGCAGGAAAAAGGAGCGTTACACCGTCCCCCGGAAGGTGCAGGATGTGATCCCAGTCCGCCGTATCTGGCCGGACGGCATCTTCCCTTGTGGGGGAACAAGTTCTCCAAAACCTATAAATTCAGCGACATCAACTATCTGGTGGCGAGCCGCGAGGATAAAGGAATCCATGTTTCTCACCTATTCGGAGCTGCTCAATTCCCTGGATTCCGGTGCGGTGACGAAAATCACCATCAATAACCGCCGTATGAATCAGGCCAACTTTGAAACGTCCATCCTCATGCCCATGCAGGGGGATTTCCGGGACGAGTACCGGGGGAATATAACCAAATGCTGCTGGATAAAGCCACCGGAGCCAACGGCATTATGCAGGAAAAAGTATATCACCATCTCCGTGGTGAAGAAGGACATGGAGGAGGCCCGCGCCTATTTTTCTCGTGTGGGGAGCCGACCTCATTTCCCCACTTTGCGGCCCTTGGCTCCAAGTGCGTGGAGCTGGACGCCACCGAGCGCCTGCGTATCCTGCACGACTTCTACCGCCAAGGCGAGGAATCCGAGTTTGTGTTCAATGCCCGCGAGATGATGAAGCGGGGCCACAGCTTCAAGGACTATATCTGCCCGGACGGGATCGAGAAAAAAGCGACTATCTGAAGCTGGGCGATAAGTTCTGCCGGGTGCTGTTCCTCAAAGACTACGCCTCTTATATTAAGGATAACATGGTGACGGAGCTGACGGATTTTAACCGGAATATGATGCTCTCCATCGACGTTGTGCCGGTTCCCACGGATGAGGCCGTGCGGGAGGTGGAAAACCGCCTGCTGGGTGTGGAAACCAACATCACCAACTGGCAGCGCCGCCAGAACGCCAACAACAACTTCTCTGCTGTGGTTCCCCTACGATATGGAATTGCAGCGCAAAGAGAGCAAGGAGTTTTTGGATGACCTCACCACCCGCGACCAGAGGATGATGTTTGCGGTACTCACCCTGGCCATCACTGCCGATACCAAGCAGCAGCTTGACACCGACACCGAAGCGGTGCTTTCCGTGGCGCGAAAGCACATGTGCCAGCTTGCGGTGCTCAAGTTCCAGCAGCTTGATGGCCTGAACACCGCCCTGCCCATCGGGGTGCGGAAAATCAACGCCTTCCGTACCCTCACCACGGAATCCCTGGCCGTATTCATCCCCTTCAAGGTCCAGGAGATCATCCAGGATAAGGGCGGCATTTACTTTGGAGAGAACGCCATTTCCCACAACCTCATCATGTGCAACAAGGCGAACCTTTTGAACCAGTCGGCCTTCCTGCTGGGCGTCCCCGGCGCGGGCAAGTCCTTCAGCGCCAAAGGAGCTGATCGCGTTTCTTATGCTCCAAGATTACGCAAATGACGACATCCTGATCTGCGACCCGGAGGGGAGAATTTGGCGCACTCGTCAAAAGCCCTGGGCCGGGAGAAAGCGACGGTGGCCCATCTGGTGGCAGGCGGCAAGGACCGCCTCAACGCCATGTATATGGTGGAGGGCTACGGTGAGCAAAACCCCATCGTGGAAAAGAGCCAGTTTGTCATGTCCCTCATCGAGCAGATCGACAAGCGCGGCGTGGGGCCGCAGCATAAATCCATCATCGACCGCTGCACCGCCCTGGTGTACCCGGAGGCGGAGAATGCCGGGAGGGTGGCTACCCTCTGCGACCTGCGTCAAAAACTGCTGGAGCAGCCGGAGGATAAGGCCAGGGAGATCGCCCTTTCCCTGGAGCTTTACACCACCGGTTCCCTGGACATCTTTGGCCGGGAAAGCACGGTGGATTTGAACAAGCCCTATGTGGTGTTCGACATCCACGGCCTGGGCGAACAGTTGAAGCCCACCGGCCACCTGGTCATCACCGACACCATGCTCAACCGCGTCACCTTAAACTGGAAGCAGGGCAGGCGTACCCATGTGTTCATCGATGAGTTCCATGTGATGTTTGAGAATGAGCAAAGCGGCATTTTCTTTAATTCCGCGTGGAGGCAGTTCCGCAAGCGCAACGCCTATCCCACCGCCATCACGCAGAATGTGGAGTACCTTTTGGATTCCGTCCAGGCCAGCACCATGCTCTCCAACTCGGAGTTTATTGTCATGTTGAACCAGGCGGCATCCGACCGGGCAAAGCTGGCGAAGCTCCTCAATATCTCCAACGAGCAGATGAGCTATGTCACCAATGCGGACGCAGGCTGCGGCCTCATCCGGTATGGCAGCGCCCTGGTGCCGTTCATCAACCGATTCCCCCGTGACACCAAGCTCTATGCCCTGATGACCACCAAGCCCGGCGAAGGCGTATTCGGCGGCGAGGAGGTGCCGGCATGAGCAATCTTCGCTTTGCGTCCCCGGAACACCGGGATTTCTTTTTGATATGATGAGCGAGGCTCGGAGGAACGACTGTTACCACCGGGCCTTTTTCTATGTGATGGGGATTGCCCCGGAAACGCGGGCCAACATCCGCCAGATGTTTGATTTCAAGCAGGACTGCATTGAACCGGATGGTATGCACGGCGGCTGGCAGACCAGCGGCACCGTCCGGGTGTGCCGCCTTGCTTTTAATCTCTGGAACGGCTATACCGACCCGGAGCACAGCAACGCCTATTCCCCGGAGGATTTGTTCTGCTGCGAGTTCGCCCCCTACTTTATGGAAGGCGTGAAAATCCGTTACCCGGAATACTGCCGGGAGCTGCCCCTGCGAAAAAGCAGGCGGAACCGGCGCGATGATACGTTTGAGAATGGAGGAATGAACAATGGCTGAACCGGCTCTTACGTTGCGGGACCACCCGCAGATCATAGACCTGATTTCCGTTTTGGAGCAGAACGGGCTTCAAAAAGCAGAAGGAAGAAGTGCAGGCCCTGGTGGGCTATATCGACGGTATGGAAGAAAAGCTGTCTCAGATGATGGACGAAATGAAGGAAATGCGCCTGGAGGTGGGCAAGCTCCACGACAAAGGGAATCCGCGCCCGGTGCTCCCAGCTTGTGGACACTGTGGAGGGTAAAGTCCGCCAGACCAAAGTGATGGTTTCCACGGCAAAGGAAAACCTCATTTCATCTGCAAAGCAGATGGTGCAGACCTTCCGGGAAAAAGGGCGCTCTGCCCTGTGCCATGCGGCCCAGGCCCTGCACATCCCCTCAGTTCTTTCCCGGATGGGACGGGCTTTGCCCATTCGGAAAAAAAGCATGGGGCAACTCGCTGTGAGACTGGACTCCATGCGGGAAGAATTGCACCAGGCGGGCGACCACATCAAAAACGCCGGGTTTGCCCTTGCGGGAAAGGAACCCCAAGAAAGCAAGGAATTATCTGCGGATAAGGGTGTGCTTGCCAAGCTGCGGAGCTTTGTGCTGTCTTGCGGCAAGGTGTTTTCGGAAATGGAACGCGACATGGCGCTCACGGTGGAGCGAATCAATGGCGGGCGCTCATCGGTGAAAACCGAACTGCAGGGGTTGAGATCGGCCCAGGCCGGGCAGCGCCGCCAAGCGGCCAGCAAGGAACAGGCACGATAAGTACAGGAGGGTGAAATATGAGTGACAAAGTGAAAAGCAGACTGATGATCGCTGGGGCGGCCTTTTGTGCCGCCCTGTTCCTTTTCTCCGGGGCTATGTTGGCCCGCGAATATCTGGACCAAAAGCAAAGCGCCGAAGCCTTTGACGAGGTGGCCGGGCTGGTCAAGGAAGATGTGGAGTTGCCCGCGCTGGAGCTGGCCGATGACCCGGCCCAGGAGCCGGAAGAACTCACGGCTTTTGAAAAGTATGCGGATGTGTACGCCAAGAACAGCGATTTGGTGGGCTGGATTTCTATTCCCGGCACCCGGATTGATTATCCCGTCATGCAGACCAAGGATAACCCCAACTTCTATCTGAAGCACGCTTTTGATAAGTCGTACAGCAGCTATGGGGTGCCTTATATGCAGGAAAACTGCGACATCGGCATTTCCGACAATCTGGTGCTGTACGGCCATCACATGAACAACGGCAGTATGTTCTCCGATCTGTGCAAGTACGAGAGTGAGGATTTCTACCAGGACCACAAGACCATTCATTTTGATACGCTGGACAGCTTTGGCGAGTATGAGGTAATTGCCGCCTTTAAGACGGTGGCCTACTCGGAATCTGGCTTTAAGTATTACCATTTCGTCCGGGCCGAGCAGGAAGAAGATTTTGACGAGTTTATTGCCAAGTGCAAGGAACTGGCGCTCTATGACACGGGCGTGACTGCGGAATACGGCGACCAGCTCATTACCCTTTCCACCTGCGAGTATTCCCGAACCAACGGGCGGATGGTGGTTGTCGCCAAGCTGCTGGAGGAATAAGGGGCGGCCCCGCCCGGGGAAGGAGGTGAAGCCCATGGGCAAGGGTATAAAAACAAGAGTTTCTGAGAAAAAGGCATTAAAGCGATTGATAAAGCGGCGGTTGCTTCTGAACGGATGAAGGAGGCATATATCCGCACCAAGGATAAGGCCGACCACAGCCTGTATGCCGAGGAAGGCTCTCCCGGTGAATATGCGTCCGACCGCCTTTTCCGCTGGGGGATAACGTCACCCATGAAGCGGTCCACCAGTTTGATAAACAGGGCCGCAGAGGGGTTCAGACGACTAAGGAGAATATCTCCCAGCTCAAGGAGAAAATCCAAAAGCGGAAAGCCGCAGCCGAACAGCCGAAAAAACAAGCGGAGAAACAGGCGGCTCAGCAGGCTGGGCAGCCCGCCACACGCTGGAGTGGCCGTCAGGCAGCGGATACGGTTTCCGAGCCGGCCAAGGCGGTCCGTCAGGAGCGCAGGACCATCAAGACCCTGGACCGCGGCAAGAAAGGCATTAAGACAGTGGACAGGGGCCGAAAGACCATCAAGCAGGCTTCTTCCACGGCCAAGGGAACCATAAAAACCACCAGCAAATCCATTAAGACGGCGGAAAAGACTGCCAAGGCCAGTATCAAGACCAGCCAGCAGGCGGCCAAAGCCGCCCAGCGCACTGCCCAGGCCACAGCGCGGGCTGCCAGGGCTGCGGCTCACGCTGCCCGCATAGCGGCCCGGACTGCGGTGGTTGCGGCAAAGGCGGCAGTTAAGGCTACGGTTGCGGCGGTGAAAGCCATCATTGCAGCGACCAAGGCGCTGATTGCGGCTATCGCTGCGGGCGGTTGGATTGTCGTGCTGATAATAGTGGTAATTTGCCTCATCGGTATGATTATTGGTTCCTGCTTCGGGATTTTCTTTTCCGGCGAAGATTCCGGCACCGGGCAGACCATGCAGACTGCCGTACAGGAGATCAATACGGATTACCAGGAGAATCTGGACGAGATCAAGACGTCCCACAGCTATGATGTGTTGGAGATGTCCGGTTCCCGCGCTGTGTGGAAAGAGGTATTGGCGGTTTACGCCGTCAAAACCACCACCGACCCGGACAACGCCCAGGAAGTGGCCACCATGGACGATGAGAAGCTGGAGCTTTTAAAGGACATCTTCTGGCAGATGAATGAGATCTCGTCCAGCACGTCCACCCAGACGGAAACGGTGATTGAAACATCCGATGACGGCAACGGCAATATCGTGGAAACGGAAACCACGGTCACGCAAACCTATCTGTATATCACCGTCAGCCACAAGACTGCGGAGGAAATGGCCGACCAGTTCGGCTTTAACGAGGACCAGCGGGAACAGATGGCGGAGCTGCTGGCCGATGAGAACAATTCCCTTTGGTCCCAAGTGCTCTACGGCATTACCGGAGGGGATGGCGAGATCGTCACGGTGGCGCTCTCCCAGGTGGGGGAACATCGGCGGTGCGACCGTACTGGAGCTGGTATGGTTTTGGCAGCCGTGTGGAATGGTGCGCCTGCTTTGTAAGCTGGTGCGCCAACGAGTGCGGCTATATCGAAGCCGGCGTGATCCCGAAGTTTGCGGCCTGCGCGTCCCAGGGTCCCGTGGTTTAAGGAGCGCGGGCTGTGGCAGGACGGCAGCTATGAGCCGCGCCCCGGCGACCTGATCTTTTTGACTGGGATGATGGAGGCCAAGACGGTTCTTCCGACCATGTGGGTATTGTGGAAAAAGGTCGAGAATGGCCGCGTCTACACCGTAGAGGGCAACTCTGGCGATTCCGTGCGACAGAACAGCTATCCCGTGGGATACTATGAGATTTACGGGTATGGCACACCTGCCTGTTAACAGCTCCAAAAAAGAAGAAGCCCAGCCGCGCAGGCGGCTGGGTACATAATGATAATAACAAAAGCATCGTCCCCCTTGACAGCAAGACAAAAATATGCTATTCTATTTTGGTTTGATAATTAGATTATCTTAAATAAAAGCGATTATCAGAGAAGGGAGGAAATATTTTGAGTTACTGTTCCGACTTGACAAGAGAGCGAATTATGGAATGTGCGAAAGTGGAATTCCTAAAAAAAGGCTTTCAGGCAACGCAGCTTAAAGATATTGTTACCGCTGCAAAGGTTACAACAGGTGCAATATATCGACATTTTAAGGATAAAGAAGCGTTGTTTTTTTGCCTTAATCGAAGATGTTTACCATTATACATTAGATTTTCTGGATAATGCAGAACCTTACGATAAAGTTGGAATTAGAGAAGCTATTGAAAGGGATTCTGTTGAAGCGTCATATGTTCAGGCAATGACATATGTCAACTATATGTACAGCATTTGGAGGAATTTCAACTCTTGCTGAAATGCAGCAAAGGTTCTCGCGTCGAAAACTTTATAGAAGAAATTACAATTCAATATACGAAACAGAATGCCCTATTTGTAAAGGCGGCATATGAAGCGGGATATGCGAAATGTCTGCCAAACGATATAGAAATACACATTTTGACGCATGGATATATTACTGCACTATGTGAGTGTGTTTTTGCACGATGTTCCTTATGAAAAGGCGGAGGATTATGTAAAAAACATCATAAAATTCCAGCACTATGGCTGGTATGGTGTATTAGGGCTTCCGCTAAAATAAGTGGCTTTTGCCATTTATTTTTTGCCAAATAGTTAGTTTTTGCTAACCTATTTAAGGAGGATTTTTTCATGAAGAAAAAAACGAAACCTGGAGCAATTCAGCAATTGTTGAGTTATGCAGGAAATAATAAAAAGCAACTATATCTTTCAACCTTTCTTGCAACGCTGGGCGAACTATTCGGGATGGCCCCTTTATTACAGTGTCATTATTAGTCGCGGAACTATTTAACAAAACAGCTACTATTCAAAATGTATGTATCTTGTTTGCAGTCGCTTTGGGCGGGCAAATATTAAAACTGTGGCTTACATATCAATCCTCTTTTATGTCGCATAAGGCTACATATAAAATATTGAAAAATATCCGATAGCAAAAATCGCAGATAAAATGCTTCGGGTTCCAATGGGCGTCATGTTGGATACGCCGACCGGAAATTTCAAAAATTTGATGGCAGATACAGTTTCAAAATTAGAGGATTCGATGGCTCATTTTATGCCTGAAATAACCTCTAATGTAGTGGCTCCCCCTATGCTGTATACTACTGGTATTTATTCTTGACTGGCGCATGGGATTAGCGGCATTGATAACAATTCCCTCGGACTTTTTGGGATACATTGGAATGATGAAAGACTATGTGAACAAAAGTACTACTTACATGAAATCGCAAAACGCGATGAACAGTACGCTGGTTGAGTATGTAAATGGTATAGAGGTTATTAAGGCATTTAATCAAGGAAGTGCTTCTTATAGTAAATTTACAGGTGCAATTAACTTCTTCCATGACAGTACTCTGGCATGGTGGAAGCAGAGTTGGCTTTGGTCAGCAGTCATTCAGGCTGTAATGCCGACAACATTGTTGGGAACGCTTCCGATTGGCGCATGGCTTTATATGACTGGAACATTACCATTATCAGATTTTATCACTTGCATTATCCTTCCTATTGGATTTATTGCCCCGCTTATGCGAGTAGGAAAATATTCTGAACAATTTAATATGGTGAAAGCCTGCCTCGATCAAATACGGGATTTTATTGAAAAAACCGGAACTGAAACGTCCAGAAAAAAATGTTGCACTGGATGAAACAGCCTATCGCTTTGAAAATGTTTTTTCGCTTATAACGAGACGGAAGTTCTGAAGAATGTATCCTTTGAAATCAAACCAGGTACTGTTTCAGCAATTGTCGGCCCTTCCGGTTCCGGAAAATCAACGATTGCAAAACTCATGGCTGGTTTTTGGGATGCCACAAAAGGAAAAGTTATTTTGGCGGAAAGAATATTAAAGAGATTCCTTTCGCACAGTTGATGGGTGAAGTCAGTTATGTTGCACAGGACAATTTTCTGTTCGATGAAAGTATCCGTGAAAACATCCGGCTCGGAAAACCGGATGCGACAGACGATGAGGTGGTAGCTGCTGCAAAGCTGCCTGCTGTCATGAGTTTATTGTAAAGTTGGAAAACGGATATGATACAAATGCCGGAGACGCAGGAGGAAAAACTTTCTGGCGGAGAACGTCAGCGAATTACTATCGCAAGGGCAATTCTAAAAAATGCAAGAGTAATTATTCTTGATGAGGCCACGGCCTATGCTGATCCAGAAAATGAGTATCTCATTCAAAACGCTATCAGTAAACTTGTAAAAGGAAAACCCTCATCGTAGTAGCTCATCGTCTTGCGACCATCCAGAAGGCTGATCAAATCCTTGTGGTGGAAAATGGAAAGATTGTTGGCTGCGGCAGGCAGGAAGAGCTTTTATCAGAATGCCCACTTTATCAAAAGATTATGGAGTGATTATGTGAGTTCAGCTGATCAAGTGGAAGGAGGACATTTTTAATATGTTTTCAATTATAAAAAGGATTTTACGGTTATCTGGGAAATATCGTCCCCGTGTAATTGCCGGACTGATCTTCAATGCTCTGAAATCTGCTGCGCCGCCTTTGTATTTTTGCTGTGCTATTGGTAATGTTGAATATCGAACACTTAACAGAGACTGTCATTTTACAGGCATTTGGAATTGTTGCACTAGTGTTTTGGGCCGCTTTTTGTTTCAGTACCTAAGCGATGTGCTAATGAGTGCGTCTGGATATGAGATTTTCCGGGAAAAGCGTCTTGAGATTGGAAATCAGCTCAAAAGGGCACCAATGGGCTATTTTACAGAAAATAATCTCGGCACCGTACAAACAGTATTGACAACAACAATTTCCGATCTGGAAGGGAATTGTATGCTTGCACTAACATTTTTGGTGGGAGGTTTTGTACAGGCGCTTGCCATGACGCTAATGTTGGGTATATTTTGCTGGCAGATTGGGTTTTGGCTTTAACAGGAATTTTAGCGGGAATTCTTGTACTGGGCCAGATAAAAAGCGGGCCGGCGCGCATACGGAAGATATGCAAAATGCTCAGGAATTGTTGGTGGGAAGTGCATTAGAATACATAAAAGGCATTTCTGTTCTGCGCATATTCGGAAAAGGCAAAGAAGGAAAAGGAAAAGTGGATCAAGCCTTTGAAAATAAGTGTCGCAGCGATATAGCGGTTACAATTTCTACTGCCGGAATTATGAAGCTGTATGAAGCCGTATTTAAGATTACAAGTTGCCTGTTATTTTTATTGTCAGCTTTGCTCTATTTGTGGGGAGTTATCACATTGCCCTATTGCCTTTTATTTATCATCTGTGCATTTTTAATGTTCATGGAATTGGAATTGATGAATGACGGGGCCTTTTTTGAGTAAAATGCTCGCTACGCAGTTGGATCGGCTGGATTTCATCTCAGATATACCGGTTTTAGATGGAGACGGAAAGGATATTGTCCTGAAATCATATGAGATTGAACTGAAAGATGTTATTTTTCGCTTATGACAGCCGTTCCATTTTGGATGGAATTAACTTAAAAATTCCCCAAAACTCTACCTGTGCTATCGTTGGGCCGTCAGGTTCTGGAAAAACAACTTTGTGTAATATCATTGCAAGGTTTTGGGACGTAAATTCTGGAAGTGTTAAAATTGGAGGACACGATGTAAAAAGAATTTACTTGTGATAGCCTTTTATCATATGTAAGTATGGTATTTCAAAAAGTGTACCTGTTCAATGATACGATTGAAAACAACATCAAATTTGGCAAACCTAACGCGACCCATGCGGAGGTGGTAGAGGCCGCTAAAAGGGCCCGCTGCCATGATTTTATAGAGGCGCTCCCACAAGGCTATGAAACAATGATAGGAGAAGCAGGTTCCACTTTGTCTGGGGGAGAAAAACAGAGAATTTCAATAGCAAGGGCGATATTGAAAGACGCGCCCATCGTTATTTTGGATGAAGCGACATCCAGCGTAGACCCGGAAAATGAAAAAGCTCTTTTGGACGCAATTTTTGAATTGACGAAAAATAAAACACTAATTTCTATCGCTCACAGGCTGTCTACTGTTCGGACGGCAGATCAAATTATTGTCATTGATCAAGGCCATATTGTTCAAAAGGGAACCCATAAGGAATTAGCAGAAAAAGAAGGGATTTATCGTACTTTTTTTTTGAAGTGCAGGGAGAAATCCATCAGTTGGAAAGCTATGAGGTGTGTTGCCATGAAAAACAATTTCAATTATATCTTTTGAACATGCCTCTTTTTCAGTATGAAGGACAGTCTCAGGAAAGTCTAAAGGATGTAAAGCTTATCATAAAATCAGGAGAATTTCTTGTTATTACTGGGCAGAGCGGATGTGGAAAGACCACATTAACCAGGTGTATCAATAATTTGATTCCCCGCTTTTTGAAGGCAGATTATCCGGCGAAGTCATTGTATCGGGACGTTCCATAAAAGAATCGGACGCCGGTGAGGCTGGTAAAGAGATTGCTTCAATTTTTCAAGATCCCCGCAGTCAATTTTTTACTACAAACAGTTCCAGCGAAGTTGCGTTTGCCTGCGAAAACTATGGAATTCCACATAAAGAAATCGTTAAACGTGTTAACAGCGCCTTTCAGTCACTGAATATGGAGAACCTAAAAGACAGAGATATTTTTTGCCCTGTCCAGTGGAGAAAGGCAAAAAGTTGCTTTCTCGCAGCGACTACTCTTAATCCACAAATTTATGTTCTGGATGAGCCTTCGGCTAATTTAGACATTCATACAATCTTACAGGTAAGAGAGATTCTTTCTGCTTTGAAAGCCGCTGGACACACGATTATTGTTTCAGAACACAGATTGTTTTACTTATACGGACTCGCAGATCGCTTTTTAATTATGGAGGATGGTCAAATCTGCGAAGAATTAACAGGTGAGGAAATGGCAGAATTATCTGCTGTCCAAATGCACAACAGAAGGCTTCGCCCGTTAAATTTGGATTTAATACAAATAGAAAGGAAAGAATCTATTTGCCGCTCGGAAGTATTTCTCAAATTAGAAATTTGAGCTTTTCGCATAAAGCCATGCCGGAACTTCTTCACAACATTTCATTAGAAGCCTACAAAGGCGAAACGATTGCCTTGATTGGAGAAAATGGTTGCGGGAAAACAACATTGGGGAAAATCTTGTCTGGCTTGATTCGCTGCCGCCAAGGTGCGTTTTTTACATTGATGGAAAGAATGTGAAGCAACAAAAATTATCCGACTATGTGTACTTTGTTATGCAGGAGGCAGATCACCAGCTTTATACAGACAGTGTGACGGAGGAATTGAGGTTAGGAAATAAAAGGATTCCAAGCATAGATGAAAAATGTCTCAAATTTTGAAAATGCTCCATCTGAAAACTTCAAAGACTGCCATCCGTATGCTTTATCAGGCGGTCAAAAAACAGAGACTGACAATAGGAGCAGCAATGCTTTCGGAAAAACCAATCATCGTTTTGATGAACCAACAAGCGGGTTAGACTGGGATAATATGTGCGCTGTTGCCAATGCTGTTAATTATATGCGTGAGGCTGGAAAGCTGGTCTTTATTATTACGCACGATCTGGAGTTTATCAGCCTGACCGCCTCGCGCGCTTTGCTTTTGAAGGAAGGGATTATTAAAGATGATTTACAAATGACGGAACAAAACAATTTCAAAATCGTAAAGAATTTTATGGTTGAGGAAGGTGGTGAATAAATTGAGAAAGCATGGAGTATATTACGATTCTCGCATAAAAACTTCTGTTGATTCTATTGACATCAGCTTTGGCGTTTGCTTTGGGTGGAGGCTTAACAGGCTTGTTACTCTTTGGCGTCGTTTGCCTGTTTGCTTTGCTAAGTGGACTTTGGAAAACAAGTATCAAAGTTGCAATAGTTTATATAGTTCTGCTTATGTTGGCGCAAGTCCTTCCAATTCATTTATCTTCCGTGATAACATTCTTTTTACTAAGAATTTTGACTATTGCACTTGCTTTGAATATTCTATTTCAGACTACGGAAATATCGGAATTGATAGCAGCGCTTCAGGCAAGTCATATCCCTCAAGCAATTGTGATACCAGTGGCTATCATATTGAGATTTCTTCCATCTTTGAAACAAGATGTGCTTTATATAAAACAAGGGATGAAAACGAGGGGCGTGGGATTGTCTTTTTGGAGAATAGTAAGTCATCCGGCGCAGACATACGAAGGCTTTTTTAGTCCCTATATACTTATGCGCCTTCTGATGACGGCGACAGAATTATCCGCATCAGCGGAAACGCGAGGCATCAGCTATCCTTGTGAAAAACTCACTATATATTAGTTGATTTCCGCTTAAGAGATAGTATTTTGTTGATAGGTATGCTTGCTCTTTTTGCGGTTATCATATGGACATCGTTCCAACCAATATCATTTTAAGGAGGATTTATTTCATGCAAACCGAAAACGAAAAAGGATTTCAAGTAAAGGATTTGATCGTCACAGCTCTTTTTATCTTTGTGCGCACTTGTTATCTATATCCTTTGTGCGTTCCTATCTTTTTCTCCCTACACGATGTTAGTGGTAAGTCCATTGTGGTCATTATTGGCAGCTATTACATATTTCCTTGTAGCAGCTAAGACTAAGAAACCGTGGGCACTGTTCATTTTTGTGCGGTAACAGGCATTTATGGATTTTATCCGCCCATGATAATTTGCTGCATTATTGCTGGCATTATTTCTGCGTTGATCGCGTGGAAAACAGGTTGCACTAATGGAAAAACACTTACGTTCAGTTATATCATTTATATGGTTTTAGCAGCATTCAGTGGTACATATATTCCCTTCTTGTTTTCTCAAATCAAACACTTGAGCAGTATGCGGGAATGTTTGGCGAAAGTTATTTGGGGAATTTTGCAAACGTTAGTATCACCTGTAACAGCTATCATAATGCTTGTCGTTGTTGCAATTTGCGCCTTTGTTGGCGCGCTCATCGCTAAGAAACTGCTCAAGAAGCATTTCAAAAAAAGCAGGTATGGTGTAAATGAAGTAATTATATGTGTCAGAAGGAGGTGTACCATTATGCCCTTAACATCATCTATGGAGGACTATTTAGAGGCAGTTTTAATAGTAGCTAAAAAACAAATTGAGGTGCGCTCTGTTGATATAGCTCGACAATTAAATGTTAGCAAACCAAGCGTCTGGCGGGCAATGACTGTCCTAAAAGATGGTGGTTTTCCTTACAATGGATGATCACAGTTTTCTTTTACTCACAGATTTAGGACAAGAAACAGCCAAGAAAATCTATGAGCGTCACTGTTTTTTTACTGAACAGCTTATCGCCGCAGGTATTGACCCCAAGACTGCGGAGGCCGACGCCTGCCGGATTGAACACAACATCAGCGACGAAAGTTTCTCACGGCTGAAAGAGACAGCAACACAGAAACAAGATTAACCTGGATAAATTTTTAATGGCTAACTTATGGGAGGAAAAATGAAGATTAAATAGAAAAGACACGCCGACGGGCTTGCAGAGTAGCAAGTCCTCAGCCATGTCTTGGAAACAAGAGAATGGAGGTGGTTCCCATGCAGCAAACAGAATGGGTTTATTGTCCCGTCTGCGGGAATAAAACCCGTGATCGAATCAGGGAGGATACGGTTTTAATCAATTATCCTCTCTACTGCCCGAAGTGCAAACGAAAGAGCTTGATTCAGGCGAAACAGCTACATCGTTGTCATCAAAGAGCCAGACGCAAAGACGCAGAGCCGATGAACCCGTGAGAATTTCCCCACGGACATCGGCTCTTTTTCACTCTTTTTGGGCTGGCTATCCAAGGCCGCTCTAACTGTCGCCTTGATGATCTGCATAGAACGCTCATCGCAGTTATACAGCATACGGACAAGGCTTTCCATTTCAGAATCCTCAATCTTCTTTTCCGGGAAGAAAATCTGATCGGGTAAAATGGACAGCTCCCGAATCAGCTTGTACAGGATGTCGTAGCTGGGCTTTTTGCCTTCGTTCTCGATACGATATATAAATCTCTCGCCTACTCCGACCTTGGCTGCCAGATCTTCGACCGTAATATCTGCTTTCATGCGGGCATTCTTGATGATCTCGCCAAGCATTTCATGTTCATTCTGCACTTTCAGTTCACCTCTCCTTCTATTTTACGGATTTATGCCAGATTTATAATGGCATAGCAGTTCAAATTTTAGAGAACTGATAGTGCGGATAAAAGTGAACTGACCAGGATCGTATAACTGGCCCTGTCAATAAAAAAAACGAGGTTTTGGCAGGGTGCTTTGTCATGCCCATCCCTCCAGACCACGTTTTGGCCTGGAGGGATATTTCATGCGTTGGTCATCCTTCGCACCGCTGCTTATTAGAAGCAGCGAGTATGATTCTATGTCGTAGGCCGCCTGCTTGACGGTGTACGGTCAAAAAAAAAAGCTTCCCGTTTTTCAGCGGGATACTAAGCCCTTCATACTGACCCATCATGCCATGATTTACACGAACTAAAAAGAAACGCACTTGCTGTTTGGGGTGTTATCCCATTCTGCAGGTGCGTTTTTCTATATAGAGGAACCCCATTTTCACGTTGTAGGGGACCGCCGGCCAGTCTGAATTTCTCGCAATTCAGACTGATCGGAGGTGAAAAACAGCGTGGACGCTGATAAAAAAGAATATGGATTCGCGGCCAATATGTTGAGGTTACGGATGAAGTGTACCGGGCCTATATGCAGGGCGACCGGAAAATGCGCTATTTTGAGAACGATTTGAAAACCGAGCGGTTCGTTCTCGGAAAGGAGGGCCAAGTGGTACAGATCATCCCCAGCCGCGAAGATTCTTTGGACCGGCTGGTAGAAGAAAATGCCCAGCAATTCTCCGATGAGCAGGAAAGTGTGGAGAGCGTGGTGCTTCACAAGCTGGAAGTGGACAAGCTACATACCGCGCTTTCCCTGCTTACCCCAGAAGAACGTGCGCTGATCCAGGCATTATTCTTTGATGAGCGCAAGGAGAGCGAGCTGGCGGTGGAACTCGGCATTTCTCAGCCCGCCGTTTATAAGAGGAAAATGAAAATCCTCAAAAAGCTAAAAATTTTTCTGGAAAATAAGTTTTAGCGGTTATAGAACCTCTCCCAACGGCAAATAGGGTGAGAGGTTCTTTTATGGCCTCATGGCACCTTGAAAACTGCATACCCATTCATCAGGCACATTCCCGCTGCTTTGGCGAAAGCCAAAGCCCAGGCGGCGGCTGCGCGGCGATCTGCCGGAAGAAAACAACGAGACACCACCGAAAAAAGAAGTGTAGGTCTTTGGTTTGTTCTTCCCAGGCAAGGAGCGAGAAACAGCAGGCTGCCAGTACCGGGCGGCTCCCGGTACGGCCATAACCAGCAGCGGGGACAATGATACTCCCGTCCAGCCTAACGTCCGAGCGTTGAAGCGGTTTGCCGCCGTGATCCGTCGCAGGCAATGGGGGGCGGTTGCGTGAGAACCACGCGAGGGGTGAGATTCCCCGTGGAGCTGGTGAGCCGCCAGCCGTTTGATGACTTCCCGCAGTGTTCCGGGGTGTCGAGGACAAATAGGAACACTTTGAAATATGGGCCGTACAGCAGGACGGGCCAATGAAAAACAGGAGGATTGTTTTATCTCTCCCTGGCCTTCATTCTGTTCTGCTGTCCGGCTCTACATAGGCGGCACCAGCCGCCTGCATTTCAAAGGGAGGTCATAAACATGAACAGAACATATCATCGTGGCGATATGTACTATGCCGATTTGGGCCGGGGGATCGGCTCCGAGCAGGAAGGCTATCGCCCCGTCCTCATTCTTCAGAACAACACGGGAAACAAGCACAGCCCCACGGTCATTGTGGCGGCCATTTCCAGCAAAGTGGACGCCAAGGCCAAGCTGCCCACTCATTACCTTCTCAAAGCAGAGAACGGCCTGGAGCTGCCTTCTCTCGTTCTTTTGGAACAGCTCCGCACCATTGACAAGAGACGGCTGGGCGCGTACATCGGACATCTGGAGGAAAAGCATATCCGCCGGCTCAACCGCGCTCCTGGCAGTCAGCGTGGGATTGATTGAAGAAACGCCGAAAAATTTAATCATGTGCCTTTGCCCGGCCTGTGCCAATAACTTCTACGGCACAGGCTCTTATTATTTGCGCAGGGTTCACCCTGGCCGGGTGGAAAAGGACATTTGCACCTACTGCGGCCAGCGGCCCGGTTTTGACTATGAAGCAGTAAAAAGAAGGAAAGGAAGTGAAGATTGGATATGGAAAAGCTGATTACTCGTAAGGAGGCGGCAAAACTGTTGGGAATCAGCCTTGCCACCTTGATGAAGCCAGAAACAGCGGTTTGATTTCCTATATTCAATATGTACCGAATGGGTGCGTATATTTCACTTCTGCCTACCTTCAGGAATATGTTGCTAAATGCACCTATCGGGCAAAACCTGTGGAAAAGAAAGCAACCTACCGAAATGTGCGAGGAAACAAATCGCACCTTTGAGCAAATCGTGCGGTTTTGGTAAAACAAAGATACAACACCGATTGCATTTGGAGGTAGAAAAATGGCAGCAAAAAGAAAACGAATTCCCAGGTACAGCAAAGTCCAGATAAATGGGCATGAGTATTACAAAACAGATATTGAGGACGCAGATGGCAAACGGGTGATTCTTCAGGCCGCCAGACTGCTGGATGCCATTCAGGGACTTCCGCCGTATGTATTTGTCATGTTAGGGCTGTATGCAGGATTGCGGCGAGAAGAAATTCTTGCCCTAAAATGGGATTCTGTATATCTGGATGTGGATTGCCCTTATTTAACGGTGCGCAGGGCATGGCACACGGAAAATAACAGACCGGTGATTCTGGATGAGCTGAAAACGAAAGCCGCGCATCGAAATATTCCGTTGCCGGTTTGCCTTGCAGAGTGTCTGAAAGAGGCAAAGGCTAATTCACAGTCAGAATATGTAGTGTCGAACAGAGATGGTGATCCGCTGTCCTATACACAGTTCAAGCGGCTTTGGCAGTAAATTGTACCCGAACTGTCAAGGAGCGTTTCTATTATCGCTACGAGGATGGAAAGCGTGTAAAGCACACGGTTACGCCGGTCCTCGGTGAAAAGGCAGCACATAACGGAAAAGTGATTTACAGCTTAGATTTTGAAGTGACGCCGCACCAGCTGCGGCACACCTACATCACGAATCTGATTCATTCGTCCGTAGACCCGAAAACGGTTCAATACCTGGCGGGACATGAGAGCAGTAAAATTACGATGGACATTTACGCAAAGGTCAAATACAACAGACCGGATGAGCTGGTAAGAACAATGGGTGGTGCATTTGCCCAGTGGGATGCAGCACAGGCATAACAATTATAAAGAGTAGGAAACAACGCTGGAGCGAGGCAAGGATGTCTCGCTCTTTGTTTTTCACATAATCCGTATCTTTGATTAAGTGAGTGCTTTCTGATAAAAAGAAGGTGTGAATTTAAGAACACTCATTATCAGGAAAGGAAGATTTGTATGGCTAAGAAAAAACAAAGCGTTCCAGAGTACGGAACGGTTACAAGAAAAGGAACACTGTATTACAGAACCAGAATTACAGATGCCGATGGAAAGCAGGTCAGCTTATATGCGACCACCTGTGAAGAATTATATGAAAAGCAGTTGGAAGGCCGGAGACAGGTGGAGGAAATCATCTTTCGCCGGAAGCATCCGACGGTTGCCGAGTATTGTGAGAAATGGCTGCTGATGCAGTCAGCAAAGGTGTCTACGGCCACTATAAAAGGATACAGACAGAATATGAAGAATTATGTCATCAGCTCTCTGGGAGATATGTATATGGAGGAAGTGACTGCGGATGATATTCGTCTGGCGCTTGTTCCGCTGTCTCAAAAATCGAAAGGACTGTATGATACGGTAAATATGCTGATTAAGTGTGTGTTTTATTCGGCAGAGCGCAGTCAGCTGATAACCGATAATCCGTGTGTAGGAATTTCAGCAAAGGGCGGAAAAGCATCGAAAAAGAAAGACGCCTTAACAGATCAACAGGTTGCGGTTCTGTTGGATACGGTGAAAGAGCTTCCGCCATATCTTTTTATTATGATTGGTTTGTATTCCGGCTTGCGTCGGGAAGAAATTCTTGCATTGCAATGGGACTGTGTATTCCTGGATGAATCCACACCATACATTTCTGTGAGACGTGCATGGCGCGCGGAGCATAACAGGCCGGTGATTTCTACCGTTCTAAAGACAAAAGCAGCTAAAAGGGACATTCCCATTCCGAAGTGCCTGGTGGACTGCCTGCGGGAAGCAAAAGCTAATTCCATATCGGAGTATGTGATTGCGGACAGTGAGGGACAGCCGCTTTCCTATTCTCAGTTTACGAGAGTTTGGCAGTATGTAGTTGTTCGTTCTGCAAAAGAGAGAACCTACTATAAATATGTGAATGGACAGAGCATTAAATATACCGTCAAGCCGACATTAGGAACAAGGCAGAGGAACAATCCCAAGATTCGCTATACCCTGAATTTCGATGTAACACCGCACTTGTTGCGGCATACCTACATCACGAATCTGCTCTATGCGGGCGTTGACCCTAAGACAGTTCAGTATCTGGCAGGGCATGAGAATAGTAAGACAACTATGGACATTTACGCGAGGGTCAAGTATAATAAACCAGAGGAACTTTTCGAGGTAGTGAATGCTGCTTTGAACCAGGAGAATTTCGATGAAAAATCACCGATTTCTATGGTTAAGGAATAGGACAACCGACAACAGAAAATGCGAAAAAGCCCGTAATATCAAGGAAAAACGCACCATAGAGATAGCAACAATCAGAAATGAGGTGAAGTCATTGAACACGCAAATCATCGCCATCGCCAACCAGAAAGGCGGCGTTGGCAAAACAACCACCTGTGCGAACCTGGGAATTGGGCTGGCACAGGCCGGAAAGAAAGTGCTTCTGATCGACGGGGACCCACAAGGAAGCCTGACAATCAGCTTGGGAAATCCGCAACCAGACAAGCTGCCATTTACACTGTCGGATGCAATGGGCAAAATTCTGATGGATCAGCCTATACGCCCCGGAGAAGGTATTCTGCATCATGCAGAAGGCGTTGACCTGATGCCAGCGGATATTCAGCTTTCCGGTATGGAGGTTTCTCTGGTAAACGCCATGAGCCGTGAAACGGTTTTACGGCAATATCTGGACACACTGAAGGGACAAATGAGGAGCGCACGAAAGCCAAGAAAAAAACGGAGATTGAAGCCAGAAAACAGGCAATCCGCACCGAGGATATTGCCAGAGGGTATTATCCCGGTGAGCAGTTTGCCCTGCTGGGACCGAGAAAAGGAGCGTGATTTTTTATGAAAAGAGTTGAAACCGAGAATCCATGAGAACGGTCTGGACTATGTTCTTGTGGGCGATTACTATGTGCCGGACTTGAAGCTGCCGGAGGAACGCCGACCTATTGGGCATTAGGGGACGCTTGCGCCAGTCCTATCTGAAATTGCACCGTCCCATGCTTTACAACGAGCTAATTTTGTCCGGCAGGCTCCACTGTCGTTGCCGATCTGAACAGGCAGGCGGCAGACAGGCTGGACGATTATCCGGCAGATGATGAAAGCCGAGGGGCGTGACCGAAGCCATGAAAGCGGAAAATCAGATGTTATGGGTGCGATCAATGAACTCCATCCGCTGCCGGGCAGAGGAAAATCATCAAGACGGAACTAATCTACTGTTGAGAGAGGTAAAGCTATGATTTTGGAACAGGCACTTGCCATTTTCAATCGAAAATGTCAGGTGTTTTTCTTTTCAAGGAGGATAGATTTGAATGTATTTGAAGCTGTGGCCAAAACAGTCCGTCACAACCAGACATGCTGCGGGCATTATGGAATCCATCGGGATTGTGGCGAATGAAAACAAAGTACCACCCATCCGGGATTATTTAAGTTCCTTGTGTGGGACGGGACAGAGCGAATCCGCTTCTGCCTACGGCACTTTCTGGGAGCTGACGCAGATGATTACACCTATGAAGCGTTGAAGCTGTTCCTGATGGGCGCTATCTCACGAGCCTTTCAGCCGGGGTCCAAGTTTGAAATCATGCTCTGTCTGGTCGGAGGTCAGGGGGCTGGCAAGTCCACCTTCTTCCGTCTGCTGGCAGTCCGGGACGAGTGGTTCTCCGATGATTTGCGGAAGCTGGACGATGACAAATCTCGCTATACTTCCCGCGTTAAGTATGTCGGAATCCGTATATCGCTCAGCGCAGATGCTATATAAACTGATTTTCACAGCGGCAGAAGATAGCAACGTCATAAAAGAATCCCCCTGTTCAAAGCTATCAGCTAAGGGAGGAAAAACCGCAGAAAGTCAAAAAAGCATTGTCTGATGAACAAGTCGAGAAGTTACTAACGGCAATTAAAGATCTGCCGCCATATGTGTTTGTTATGATAGGATTGTATTGTGGGTTAAGGCGTGAAGAGATTCTCGCACTTCAATGGGATTGTGTCTTTCTGGATGTCCCAGCCCCGTATTTGTCTGTAAAAGAGCGTGGCATACAGAGCACAATCGTCCGGTAATACTGGATGCGCTGAAAACAAGTGCAGCCAAAGAGATATACCCATACCTCCGCCGTTAGCTGATTGCCTTAAAGAAGTAAAGGCAAAGAGCCAATCTCCATTTGTGGTCGCAAACAGAGATGGTAAAGCAGTCGATGATGGAATGTCCGGTGCAGTGTGGGTGTAATGCTCATGCTGCACCGTTTTTTCTCTGGCAGGAACTGCCGTTAAAGCATCCGGAACGGATGCGCCCGAATGCCACAGGCAGCGTTCTAAGGGATTGGGGAGTTTCCCCAACAAGCGAAAATCGCTTTCGTGTCACGAAAGCCCTGCTTGCAGAAGAGTGGATTCTAAAAAAATCGTTTAAAATTTGGAAGAACTTTCGATTGATTTTGTTCGTTTCGTGGAGTAGAATATAAATGAGAGATTTTAACTTGCTGCGAGTGACTTTAGACATCGAAAAAGAGGTTCCGTATGGATTTCATGACGATTAAGCAGGCTTCTGAAAAATGGGGCATCTGCCTGGGGCGCACTGGCGCTGTATGAATTGCCGACTACAATCCTTGGTGTCCGTCCTGGAAAGCCAGGCTATGAGGAAATGGTATCGCCCAGAATGGAAACTGTGACCTGGGCAAAGGGAACTGCCATCACGCCGAAAGGGGCGGTCTGGGTTTCCTGGAATAAACATACGGATGGAACAGCGGAAATTACGGTACACGGTCCGGAAGACGTGCCGATTACCGTCAGAAAAGGGGATAATATGAAACTGAATTGGTTAATACCTTGCCCGATGGCGAAACGACAAGGAAAGAGTTTGCCTTCCTGCCCGATAAAGAGGGCGTGGAGAATCACGTGGTGAATCTCTACCCGGAAATCACATTCAAACGATGGAAGGATTTGGCGGTGCCATTACGGACGCTGGCTATGTATATTCGTTGATGAAGGAAGAGCAGAAGCATCAGCTGATGGAAACCTATTTTTCGCCGGAGCAGATGAAGTATGGGATTGTCCGGATTCACATGGACAGCTGTGATTTTTCCAGAAATGTATGAAGCGATGTCCGATCCATCTGACCAGGGGAGCTGAAACCTTCTCCCTTTTCCCGGACGGAGAGAAGTACATTCTGCCCATGCTAGCCGATGCGGAAAATGCAGCGGGGAAAAGAGTTGAAGCTGATGCTGTCGCCTATTAGTCACCTCCAGCGTTTATGAAGACCAACGGC